>Ga0114930_10000070_pt1 | contig 106059 bp, 134 predicted proteins | sample AnhtaG_FD_87300 | JGI IMG/M metagenome (GOLD analysis project Ga0114930, IMG submission 87300) | Deep subsurface microbial communities from Anholt, Denmark to uncover new lineages of life (NeLLi) - Anholt_01485 metaG | ecosystem: Environmental > Aquatic > Marine > Oceanic > Sediment | place...
CGAAGTTAGGATAAAAACGACCGTTATCATTCGGAAGTATCATTAGATTTCTTTTTCTAATGCTGCCAGAAAAAAAGTTCGTCTGCTCATCATACAGGAGTGAATTCGCAGACAACGCTGTTGAGACAGACACTCCTATCTCTGATGCAGATAGATGCAACAATCGTGGGTAATTTTTTGTTGCAAAATCACGTGTGAAGTTCTCAAGATTCATGAGACGACCACCGACGCCGAATGAGAGTGCGACATTGAACGGGTCTGTCGTTGAGCCAGATATCGACTGAAACGGCGTCTGCATCACACCACCGATTAGCTGCCCCAAAGCATTCGACCCGTATGGGCTTCTGTTCGGCGACTCGCGTGTGAAGAATGGCGGAACGTAAAACAACATGCTACCAGTCTCAGTCGGGCCAGCTGTCATCGATGCACTGAGCTCATCTATCGACAAAAACCTGGGATGGATTTTAAGCTCATGAACCTCTGCATTCAAAGGATGTCTGAATGTGAATGATGATGGTGTGTTCGTCGTGATTGCTCCGTCATTGACAAGCTGTGATAATCCTTCGCGGCGGCTGATATTTTGGTTGAAGAACAACGACGTAGAGTTTGTCCCGCTGTTGTTTCCCTCGTAAAAATTTCCAACGCACAGAACTGTCGGGTTGCTACTAGAGATGAAAATATCGGGCCTTATCGATGAAGACGGAAAGATGAAATCGCCAGCATTCGAAGCATCAACTATGAACGAACCGGTGCCTGAATTTACTACAGCAGACCATCTCACACCCACATGATGCCAGTGGTTTCGTCTGAGCGCGTTATCATTCGACATGAACGCGCGGGGGGTCGATGACGTTGCAGACGATGGTGCAACGTCAGCACCACCAGAAAGTTGCAATAGAATGCGAAACCCATCAGGAAGCCCGTATTGGTCTCGACTAGAACCCGTTATGATTGATACCGCGTAGCTAGATGATAGGTGGAACAGCGTCCCAGCACGAAATGAATCGAATGGCCCGTCTGTCGTGTATCGAGTGTTGATGTAAAACTCAAACGTGAATGCATCATTAAGGATGTAGCATCCAGACGTCGATGTCGTTGATGACACAGACGATGAGTTCGGGTATAGCAGAACAGCACTCGTGGGCACCGACGATGCAGTGAAAAAATTGAGCGTATTGTAGTTCGTGTATGCCCAACTTGCACCCGGATACGTGTGCCTGTAATAGGGATACAGGACATTGCGAACAACATTTTTTCTTTGTGTATCGCTCGTGTATGCGAATGATGGCTCAAACCTCGTGATACCCAACGTCGTCTGTTTACGCGCTGAACGTGCTGTCGAATTGACGCCAGAGATGTATGCAATCATCTGGTTGCTTATGTTTGTGCTTCCCGCAAGACCAGAGTGTGCAAAACGCCTTGTGTCCTCAAGTATGTTCTGAATGTCATGTTCATCGTGCGTCGTTTCATTGAACAATGAAGTCTTGACAGGGTCCTTCTCTGAGGGTGAAGAACGTGCAAATAGAGGAACAGAGCCCGTGATACCAGCCGATGATGACGTGAATGTTCTGTGCGGATTGAGCTGAAGCGTGAAGTTCTCAATGTCATCTGGACCGACGCGATGAATTGCCATTATATGACCCCAATACGATTCATCAATGCTACGAATATCATATGGTGATATGTATCATACTTAGAAAGATGCGTATTCTGAGACGTCTTGTATCATTAATGCTGACAGAACAGGTCATAGCACCGGGAACATCACTAAGGGTCGTCGAGCCCATGGCACTACAGCGTGTTGATGGAACTGGCGTTGATTCATTTGGACATGATGACGTTCTTATCTTTGCATCTGGTGATGGCATCATGTCAATCGTCAGGTCTCCAAAGCTTGGTAAAAGATACAACATCAGCAATCGTCAGCTTATGCAAGCAACAAGCGCAAGGCCAAATGTAGCACAGCAGGTGCAAAAGCCGATTCAACAAAAAGCAACGCGACCCGTGCCAAGCGACCTAAGGGGCAAGAAGCTATCGTAGTCAGTTCGTGTCAGCTGGCTGCTCATTCTCAAGTCGAAGTATCATCATCTCAGCAATGAGCTCATCTGCCAAAATATCTGGCTTCACATCGCTCCCCTCAATCTTAAACCCAAGCGTGTCATCATCACGACATGTCATGATGCATATATCACATGGATGAGATGTCATCACCCTTTCTGAGATTGCCGTCAGCATGTTTAGTGCGGCGAACGACAGCTGCGTCCCACCCTCATCATCAGGAAGAAGCTTAAAATCAACGACGAACAATGCATCATCGATGAATGCTGTTGTGGGATATATGCACGGAATGTCTTCAAGAGCCTGAACGAGCCTCAATAGCCTGATGTCGATGTCATCACGCGCTTCATCGTATGTATTTGTCATATTCCTAGCTCCATTTCAGTCCAACATTCAAACATAATTCCCGAGCCTGAACAAAATTTGATAGCAGCTTCACGTTTTGCGATGTTCTGGGGCAATCCAACCATACCAGCTGGTTTGACTTCAATAAGTTTTTTTGAGCCATCATGATAGTTGATGATGATATCTGGCACGTACCTCTTTACTTTTTTATCAAACTCATACATGATTGAAAACGGCTCCTTGTTAAAGCTGGCGACAGCATCATCAGCATCTAGGATTTCATATGCTTTCTTTTCATATGATGAGCGATACCATATTTGACCCATTTTTATGCTATCATACATGCCTGAATCATGCTTGTGATTGCTTGGTCTCAATGACCCAGATACAATGCTTTTTGTCAGGCCTTTTGAGACATTTTGTCCCCGTAGAGTGGCGCGCTCATCAGAACCAGCGTGACGACCGTAAAGAGGATTAAAAACACCAGACTGCTTACAGCTTAGGCTACAAAATCTCTGTTTTCTATTCTTAAAAATGATGTTCATCTCTTTATGACAGTTCTTACATCGCTTTTGAACTATCGACGACTCTCCGCTTCGTCGTGAAAGTCTCATGTGTTCATCACAACAGAAACGCTGTCCAGAGTATCTGATGCTAGAAACAGTGAACGCTTCGTTACACCACTCACATTTTTGCACCATCAATGCATGCATCTTGCTATTAAACTCAGATACACATGATGTATCGCAAAAAAGCCTGTCATCTGGCATGTCAAGCTCACAGTTGAAGCATTTCTTTGTATCATGAGACAGCTTCATGAATTTCGACATCGCCCATCGTTTAGCGTTGTAACAGCTGTCGGTGCAATGTTTCTTTTTAGATGAATTAGGGATGCTAAATGTCTCACCACAACAATAGCAGACTATGTTCTTGAACTTACGTCGTGTGTATGAAAGACCCATGCATGTTTGAGTACAAAACTTTCTATTCTGCTTTCCTATGAATGAAGCACCACACTGTATGCACAAACAGCTAGCCACTTATAATGGTACATGTATACAGCATGTATTGTCAACAAATAAGACTTAACAGCATTATGTCAATATATCGAACAAATATGCTATTAAATCATGTAAGTGTTTATTTTACAACAATAAATTCAACTTAAATTATTAATAATCTAGCCTTAACCGAAATGTTACATCTTTCTCGTCTTGCTTTTCTACGGGACGTGAAAGCTTCGCTACTGCTAGCAGATTGTCATTTGCATCATACAGGCCGATACTCGTGACGAACGTAAACGTTCTTTGAGAATCTTCGGCTCCTTCATCTATTACGACTATGCGATTATCGCTATCAACGAATGTCGGGTTCGACGAGTAGTTGAACTCATCAGCGGTCGCCCTACAGAAGAACAACGTTGAGTTGATGTTCGTCGTGTTTTGAAACGTTATCGCTGTCGTTGAACCAGAGCTGAAGCGTGTCGATGCAAAGTGGTCAAGGATGTTATCAATCGATGCAGACGTCATGAAATCGGGTATGAACGTCGCATTTGGATTACCACTGAGCTCGGCCGGGCCACCGATGCATATCTGGCCCGCCTGCGGAAACCCTCCTGTCCCATTCATCGCATCGATGACACCCGACACGTGCTGGGAACCCGATATAATCTTTGAGAGGTCTAGGACTGCGACACCCCTATCATTGAACATCAGACCGACGGTGCGGCTAGTGTTCGATGAATCGACGATGTTAGACACCTGACCGCCGAATGCAACGACCTTGTTCGTTGAGCTTCCGACATCTGTGTAGATTGACGAACCCGACTCTGTCGTTAGATTTAGGTTCGGCGCAAGGCTCTGTGCAGGGTCAGGGTTAGATGCCGATTGGTACCACCGCATCGCGAATGTCTCACGCTTGATGCCATCACGATGGAACAGTCTCTTGAAGCATATGAAGAGCGCAGCGTTGATGTTATTTGATGTCGTCGTCGAATCAAGAGGAGCAACAAACTGCTCAGTCGCATCACCGAGCAGCGTCTGTGCGAATTGTCGATAGACGTCAATCTTTTCACGCATCATCAACGACGTCGAGGGAAACAACAGCTTTCCTGCGCTGTCCTCACCTGTCTTGATGTTCTGAACGATTGAGCTTGAATAGAACAGTCCAACTGTCATGTCCATCATTGCGTTCGCAGTTTGGAGACTAAAATCTTGGTCGTAGATAGTCTGAAAGAGCGAACTCGTTACTCCTGGCCCAACACCACCGGTGATAAATGACAAGTGCCTCTTTCTGGTTGTAGAACCCGACACATCTTCTGCCACGACATCGACCAACTGCGACAAAAACGACCGCGCAGTCTTAACGTCTGACTGCCGAAGCTCTTTAAAAACACTCATCTTTTACACCTCATCTGCAACCCTAAATATGAACCCACTGACATTTTTAAGACGACCACTCACACATCGTGCTACCTGATGCTGTTTCAACCCAAGCTCTCTGGCTGCTTGAGCACAGGAAATGAACCGCCTGAGCTCTTGTCCTTCAGAAGAAACTAACATAATGTGTTTTCCAAAAAGGCCACCTATACGAGTACTAATTGATGCCCTAAAAATTTCATCATCGTTAACGATATCACCATCATATCGCCAAAGATATCCACCGAATGTTGTGGTTCTCTTTGACTTAATCGTCTGGCCAACGTACATCTTTTCATTGACTAAGTTCTTTATGCAGTAAATGATACCATGCACCGACATGCATTAGATTATATCACGTGTAGCCGCTGAGATGTATCTGACATCAACCGGTCTTCGATATCAGGACTTCAAACTCTTTGACGCAACCAGAGTTGAGGCCGCTGACCTTGACGTATGTACGGATCTGAGTTTTGTCCTGAGTGGTCCCGAATATAGTGAACTGTGCGTCAGTTATTGACTTCAGCTCTAGGGTGAATGTAAGCTGTGAGCCACCGAGAGCAGTTGATGAGCTATCACGTGGAATGAGATACCGGGCGCGTTGTTGGCCGTCGATGTTATCGGGTGAGTTTCCACTTATCTGAAGAAACAGGTTCGATAGGCTAATCTCAAATGATTGGTCGCGGAGCTCGGCATCTATCGTGTTCTCATTCTGGATTGTCTGCTGTATGATTTGTCGCGACTGGCGTGTCGTCGTGCGACCGAGTGTGATTGATGTTGAACCACCGACGAGTTCTAGAGTTGGAAACCTGATTAGATTTGGGTTCGACAATGACACTAGCTTGAACTTCTGCGCAAGCGTCTGGTTTGTGATTGCCTCGAAGACTGGCGTCAGCTTCTCAATCTTCTCTTTTCCTACTGTCCTACCGAACTTTTGGATTGTTGAGTAATCGACCTCATCATCTGCAAGCGCAAACTTAATGACAGAGAACGAACCGTCATTCCTTGACAAGAACTGTCTACCCACGTCCGTGAGGACAGCGTCTAATATTAGATTATTTGTTTCATGCGATAAGAACCCCATGTTATTGATTTCCTTTATTAATTACCAAAGCCACAGTCTTTTTTAAAGCATCAAACTCATCCTTTGAGTGCTTATGTAACTTACATATACGCATACCATGAATCATGGTGCCACTTCTAACATAAGAGCGTAATAATTTTACACCTATATTGAGGTACATCGAAGCCTCAGCAAAATTACTAAAAACGTTAATGATGGTGCCATCATTGTCTAGACACACAACTGGCCACCGCACACCCTTATTTGGTCCATCATTTTTAGCGAAGTATCTTTTAACACTCATGCCAATGTTTTTTTTATGATTCTCACTAAGAACTTTACCCGTGTGTGCAATCGACAATTTAAGCTTTGTCGCTTCTTTTAGTGGGCCTGTACGACCCCAACTCTTTCCATAAAATGGATTGCCCTTACCCTTCATCTTTTTTGAATGCTCTTCATTTGCTATTAACATTTCATTCGTAGGATTTTTGTGTGCTTTAATCTGCGCCTCTCGTATCAAAGCTCTTGTTGCATCTGATACTGATTTACCCTTATGCCTGTCAGATATCTTCTTTTTAGCTTCAACTGTGTGTGTATATCCATGTGCACCCTCACCACCAAGTGTTAGGTTATAACCATGCCCATTTGATGCCAACGAGTTAAGCTTTTTAATCCAAAGCGTCTCAAGCATATTCAGTTCATCATAATCATCTGTCTCTTGTAGCACAGATATTTTGAAATTATCGACACCATATTTTCTAATAGCACAGCAGATGGCTGTCATGCTTTTGCCGATACTACCGTTAACATGTTCTTTCCATCTTATCTCAAGTGCTCTATACGTTTTTCCAACATACCTTTTTCCATTCAACGTATTTTCAATTAAATAAACGAACATGCAACATCCTATATCATCAATCTTATAACACAATACATTACCTAGAAACATTCGTACGTGTATCGTCTATCGTTATATCGACAATCTCCTGCTGCATCATATCGATGTTTGTCAGTTGGAGTTGGTACTTCCCGCCGTCGATGTTGTTCAGCGTCATCAGCTTCATGTCATTGCCCTGTTTATCATCTAGGCGCAGCAGCTCTGGGTCAAAGATGACACGACATCGCGTGTGTCCTGACGTCCTCATGAGGTCATTGAACATGTCCTGGTTAAGATACATGTTTGGGTATGATTTGGGCGCACCTGATGATGACGTCAATGCTTTTACGACGTGGTTCTTCGCTTCATCAAACCACACGTTGAACTGCATTCCATAGTTTGATGAAAGACCATGTGCATCTATGCTGCACAGCGTGTATATCGCACGAGATGTGCGTCCGAACCCTCCATCAAGATACGTGAGAACAGGAGACTGGAAGTGCTTCACAGCTCCTGCATCTGGCGTCTCATGACTTTTTGTTCTAATCTCTGAATCATCAAAATCGATGTGTTGTATAAGGGTGAATGGCTCATCGATTGACGAGCGCTTGAATACCTGAAATGCCTTGATATCACGCTGTGTGTTCGGTGGAAAGCTCCACATTAATCGAAGTGCATCATGTGTGTAATCCCATATGATGTTGAAATCAGCAGGAGGTGGTGGAGGAACGTTCTCAACGCACTTCACGACTGCCCGCGAGGAGCGTCTAGATGCGACAAGGCCAGCACCGATGACGATGTCTTGTGAATCCTCGACAGACAATCGAACATTCAGCTGTGCAACCGTCCTTATCGCATACACGTACGTCCTACCGTATGCAACGCGGTCATCCACAGCGACACCCACCGATGGGCTTTCGATGACAATCGGTGGGTGCTGTCTTAGCTGCCCGTTAGATAGAATCTCATGCTTCTCGATGATGTATCCGATGACGCGTGTTGATGATGGAGCATCATGTGTGTCAATATGTTGCGTTGTGATAGCGCGAAATCTTGGCTCAAACTCCGTTGCGTTAATTATGTTTGGGTTATGACGACTGAGTGCGTTTGCCTGCGCTGTGAGTGCCTTATACTGTGATGCAACAAGCTCATCAGAAAATGTGCTCATTGGGTCATTCACGATGTTTTTAATGACCCTGCCCGCAACTCTACCCAACAATTGACCCCTGACGCTGACATCACGGATTCTGACGAAAGCATCATCGGTGAGTTCTTGGTGCGTTGCATCATCGATGAATGACATCTTCAACGTATCTAATTGGTTCAGTGCGTTGATGATGACGTCATTACTGATGTTATCATTCGTCTCTGAGGCCATGGCTCTAGCTGCATCCATCAACGAATGCTCATCAGTCAGTGTGTCTAGTATCGTCTGTCTATTCCTATCGATGCCTGCCTGCACAGCCCTATTCTTTGCAGAGACCTGCTTTGCTAATGACCCAGAAACAAGAGTAAAAAGCTTTTTATCGACGCTGTTGTCCTGAAACTCAAAACCAAGATACTCATTGCTCGAGAAATCAGACTCAAATTGAATCTGCGATAGATTATCGCTTATAGAGATTGCATTCTGGCGCCCAGAACCGTCAGGATTACCCATGAACTCATTTCCATTTGGGCTATTCTGCACTATCGTCCGCGCAAACGTAAAACGAACGAATCGAGGAGCGTGATGCGTTATACCGTCGATTGATGATGCATCTGCCTGGATGACACCGAGGCCCGCATCGTTTGTGCTTTCATCTGGAGTAAAAAACCCGTAAACGAACCTTGCATTGAAACCCGACACCTCTGGGACATCGGCGACAGAGACTCGCTTTGACGGTTTTGAAATGCTCATATTATTCTACCCTTGCTTAGACCCGCAGAGACAGCATTCGGTTGTGATGTTGCATGTGTCTGACCAGATGCTGGAATTGGACCTGCAGGAGCACCTGATGGTGTTGCAGGGAATCCGCCAGATTGTGTTTGCGTTGAGCTGCTTCCTCTTGGCACCGATACGACAGACGTCGCAGATACAATCGGTAGCGGTTCTATCGCAACGAAGAACTGCTGCAATGATATATCACCAAGCTCCCTACGGCGCGTCTGATTGAATCCCACAGCACCAGTTGATGAAATTCCACGCTCAAACGGCCGAAGCAGACTGGTCGTCAGCTGTGAGTTCATGAATGCACGCCCAGACTGCGTAGATAACGTCAACTGTCTATCAATCTCAAAATCATCAGGGTCTATCGGTATCGTGAAGATACGCTCAAATAGCTTCGGAGACACGACCCTTGACCTTCTGGCACCAGCACCGAACAAGATAGAATTAACACCGAACGTTTTAACGAACGTCAAGAGGTCCTCACCTATCTCGATGTTTATCGACTTACTTGCATCTTCAAACACCTTTCCGAGTGAGTCTATCGTTGCTGTCGTGATTGAGTCGCCCGATATCCTCTGCAGAAGGTCATCGACGTCAGTGTTTGACCTTCGAAGCTCATCCAATGATACTTTTCTTCCGATAAAACGTGAAACGCGCGCCTCGATGAGCTTCTTAAAATCACCGAGCGTTTGCTGGTCGACGCGAACATCTGCAACATCATCATTCACGTAGAAGCCGTCCTCAGACAAATCTACGCCCGTCAATAATCTCAAATAAACACGTATGAGATAGCTCTTGATGTGATTTGATGCAAGCTGTGAGCGTTCAACATCACTTATAACGCCACGATAGCTAACATCTGTGGCAGTCGACGGGCCCTTCTCAATATTGAACTTTGTTCCATCTGCTGTGAGTGCCCTTGTCTGGATGGCTTCATTAACAAGCGTCTCAAACGTTCGTGTATCATTCTGTCTTACATCACCAAAATCAGATGCAGCGACGAATCGACCCGTTTGAAAAACGAAAGTCTGAGGCTTAAACACAACATCATCGAACAGAAGGTCTTTCATATACACATTGACGCGGATGACATCGCTTTGAAGCTTCTGTTTTTTTGCTAGCTCTGACAGGTCTTGACCTGCAAAGAATGAGCTATTCTGTGAGCGCAACGCATCAGAGAACCCAGCAGGAAGCCCAACTGATAACAGACGGATGTTGTTCGCACCGGGTGATATGAACTTCGATGACCGCAACATTGAGAACAACGCAGAACGAACAGACGCAGGAATGACCGTGTCATCTATGAACGGAGACGTCGACGTGTCTGACGCTGTCGTTGAACCGAACGCGGCAGCTGAACCTGCCGTGCGTGCAGCACGATGCTCTGCAAGCGTGTTCCTTGCTAACGCAACCTGTGCAGAGTCAAGCGCCGCTAGCTTTTCATTTGCATCTGATGACGCTAACACCTTCGCAAGCTGTGATGCATTTGGGCCACGCGGGTCAAAAAAACGTGCTACTGCTTCACCCTCCATCTTAACGCTGTTGCCGATTGCTAACAAAACGCTTGTTATCTTCTTAATCGTTGCGTCCTCTGCACCAAACCTCGTCTCCATCGACGAAAAACGACTGACGATATCCTGAACACGTGCCTCACGGTCTTGGTGTGTTGTGCCAGTTAGCTGTATCAGGATATTCGGACCGCTTGAGCGATTTAGACCGGGTGATGGCAATAACCTACCCAACGCTTCCTTAAGAACGCCAACAAGCTCATCATCTCTTAGGACGCTGAACACCTTTCCACTTCTTCCAGCAACCGTGTCTGCACCTCTGAATGTTGCGACAGGAAACATCTTAAAGAATGATGTGAAAAGCTCAACCACCATCAGGATTATCGTATGTGCGCCGATACCGTTCAGTCGTGTAGTTCCTGCGATGATATCAGAGAAATAATCTGGTGCAGTCGCAGATGATGCGCCCCCAGACACTGCATTTCTAGCAGCTCTATCTATAGAGCTGATAAAATCAATCATGTTTCTTAATATGAAAGCTGGGTCGGTGTCGCCAAGATTCGATAACTTATCAAAGATACGATACTCACTGATATCATCGTATAGCTCATTTCCGTGGTTATAGCTTAACGGTCTGTTCCCCGTTGCCTGTAGGTCAAGTAACCGAGCCGTCATCGCTGCACAGATGATGTCAAAACCGCTTGCCTGATTGACGGGAATCGTGTTATTCACAAGTCTGTTTGCGATTGTCAGAAGCCTCTCTACGTCATTTCCACGTTGTGCGACGCCGTATGCACTCAACGGATTGTTATCAACGCTCTGTAGCACGTTGATGATTGCTGTAGTGATGTTTGTCGTTGGGTCAATCGGGTTTCCTGATGCATCTTTAGCGCCGCCAATCAGCTGTGTTGCCTGTGCCATTGAACGAAACAGGCCACGAGAAACACCCGGTCTGTGGTCAGCAGTCATACCTGCATGCATGATGTATAGAACAAGCATATGCTTAAGAAGCGGGTCATCTGCTGCTGCATGCAATAGCGCTGGCGTGAATGTGTCTCTCTTATCAGCAGGATGTAGGTCAGTGTAAAATGCCTCAGGACCAGGGCTTCTTGTTGATATCTCGTCAACCACAGAATGCATCAAGCGTAAGAAACGGTCAAGCAACGTCGCTGCATTCAGGCCCAGGCTGTCTGAATTGACTGCATTGACATCAAGCGTCGCCTCAATGATGACTGCTAACGACTGTGTTGCCTGTCCGAACGCTGTTGCATAATTGTTAAGTGGTGTTGCATCAAGCTTCTTCGTTCCTTTCGTGATTGAATCAACGTAAAACTTCTGCCCAGGAATGACCTGGACAAGCGACCTTTTGATGAAATTGCTTTCAAATGGAAGCACGATTCGATTGGATGCTACATTTTGTGGAGCATTCAAAATAAGGCTAGCGATTGAATTCGGTTGGCCGCTCGGTGCATCAAAAATTGTCGCACCCGGCTCACCGATGATTCTATCAAAGATGTTTCTATCGATTTGCGTTCTGTCGATACCAAACGTTTGCTCTATCGTCGAACGAACTCTTGGTTCGCTTAGACCGGCTGAGATACGCAGTTCTTTGGAAAGGACAGCGAAAATCATTCGTATCCTTTCATCAAGATTAGAAAACTGTCTAATGCTATTGTTAAACAGCTCAACACTAGACCTATCAAGTATTGAGGCGAGGTCAGCAGATGTTCTTGACGCTAACGTTGAAGCATCGAACGAGTTCAAGATTGATGGAGTTGTGTCATTCGGCTTTAATATCGTGAATGGGTCAAAATCTATCCTACGACGTGTGTCTGTCGTCTCAATAAGACTGGGTGAGTACGTCTTAATCATCACACGAAGGTCTTCAATCATCTGCGCAAGAATCTTTGTGTCAGTGAATGAGTTGTAGCCCTGGTTCGTGAAACCAAGGACATTGACAATGACATCAAGCACTGGGTCAGTTGATATGATTCCGCGAGATGCAACATCTGCTGTGATGAATGCAACGTTATTTTTGACTGAAAGTGCTCGACGTGCATCTGTGAGCTTTTGAACAAGCTCTTGTAAGAACTTGACCTCATCCTCAACATCTAGCTCTGATTGCGCCAGACGAGCCTCGAGTGTCTGTATCGTCTTTAGTGCATCAGGGTCTGCACGAAGTTCATTAATGAGGCGTGTGATGTTATCTGCCCTTAGTTGTCGCCCTGACATTTGGATATCGAGCATTTCTCCAACAGGACCAGCACGACGTCGAGATGAATTTGCATTATCATCATCATACACAGGCTCAAAATTAAACTCTGCAACAATCTCGGGACGCTGTTCAGACATACCCATTGAGTCGACGGGATTGTAGTTGTCAATCGCAACATTCAGGTTCAACCTCGACTGTGGTGCATCAGGAAGAGGGTTGATGCTTTCCTGGTCAGGATAATCACCCATCGATACGCCGAGAGCCGCTGCAACAGACGCATTTCTTTCTGCAACGCCAGGCGTTGGTTGAACAGATACAGACACACCTGCAGAACCGGGTGTCGGTGATGGTGTAGCACGTCCTGTCGACGCGCCCGTAGATGGTGCAGGACTGGGTGTGCTAGGGTCTGTTGCGACAGATAAGCTGCCTAAATTTATCATCTTGTTCCCGCTCTACCATCTGTGACGACGACAGAATTTGTTCTCAGCTCAGCGCCCCTTGAATAATCGTTCATAATGGGTATCACTCTATATGTAAGCTCACCAATGTCGTCAGGGCTGATATCATCGATGAACTCGAATGATTTACCTGTTGAGATTGAGTGCGTCTTTCCAATTATTGTTGAACGTCCAAGTAGCTCTTTTATAATGATGAAATGCTCAATCTGAGCAACATCACCCTCAACATTCCACCTCACTGACATGTTTTTGCGATTCAATCTCGTCGCATGTGCATCGATAATCTTTGGAGCGAATGACGTCAATGAAACATCAATCTCCTGTGAGTTTCCTATGTTACCAAATGAAAAATCATCCTGCGGGTGGTTGCTTATAAGCGATTCACGAGAAACAAGCGTTCCCCTTGAGATTGCCAATGGGTGCCTGAACTTCGATGGTTTAAAGCTATATGCTTTACCCGTCGTCGGGTCTGTTGCATCTTTCTTTAAATCATCGAACATCGTCTCTGTGTCACGAAGCAACGTTGATATCACATAGCGATACTTGTGGCCATCCTGTAACTGACTGACGCCAGTTTTTCTACCCAACACGGCGTCTGAGAACGTTGTCTCAGTGAATGTTCCGAATGTTTCCTCTGTGCCCGTCGTGACATCAATTCTCGAGACTGAGTGTGCTATCAATTTTTGTAACTTATCTCTCTCATTGGCTAGGTCACTATCATAGATGCCTTTAACATCCTGCCTAGCCAACGCAGACTTCACTGCTCCTAGGCCCTCATCAGTGATTGCTGAACTGATATCAAAGACAACATCAAGATTGGCACCCGCTCGAACTATCTGTAGGTTTGTCACAGATAGCTCAGCTGCACCAACGACCAGCGAAAAATACTGCTTAATTGCGTAAGCAGTAGACAACATGCTTAATCCGTCTCTATAATAAAGCATGCATGTGTATTCATAGACATGACCGTCCTTAAGACCCGTATCATTAAAGAGTAGGTTACTCAGGCTTGGACCAACGAGCTTTATCGACTCTTGACCATTAATCATCACACCATCATGTTCAAACTCTGTCAAATCACGACGAAGTATTGACACAGAGACGACATCTGATGGGATGCTTGAGACACTCACTGCCAGACCACCATCGACGACACGTATGTCTATGCTAGCAGCATTTGAACGATTGCTTCTTGTTGAGCCCTGAAATTTGACGGGAAGAGAAACGACGCCAGAAAACTCAGAACACAGTATCCCTGTCGGCCCAACCGGAATGCATCTGTATATCAACGTGCTTGAGTTATTAACGATGTCAATGAACTTTGTCTGACCGTCTTTTCGTTTAAGAGGTATTTCTGCAACAAGCTCATACCTTGTGAGCGAAAGCGTTCCGTCAGGGCCAGCGATACGACGCCTGAAGATTCTCATTCTCGTTGCACGACCGTCAAGCTGCTCTATCTCAATTACATTCTTGCCATGAAACTGAAATGGCGACATGGCGACACGTGGTGCAACCACTGGTGTGTTCAAGATTCTAATAAGATTAGAGTGTGGCACGCGCTTCGTGATTGTTTCAATCACAGACCCGAACACAGTCATCAAAGACATCTCAACATAAAAATCATCGAATCCAACAACAGGAGGTATCACCAACGTTTGCACATTCAGCAGCTCTGTCATCTGAACATCGACTATGATTGGTACAAGCGTTGAATCAGAAAAATCATTATGTGCAGATGATGTATCGCTTGGATTCGACAGCAATGATGCCTCTATGATGTCTAGGCCGATACGTACGGGCGTATTTGGGCTGTTCGACGCAGTCTGCGAACGACCAGTTGAACCGAGGCCAGCAAACGAGCTATGGGCGCCAGCAGGTGATGGTTGTGCTGTCGCGACTGTCGCTGGGTCGATTCCAAGGCTTAACAACGTGTGTGAAGCGTTCGTTGCTTGGCCAGAAGATGGTGATTGAGCACCGTTCTTTTCTGAAAGCAATGTTGGAAAATCGATGTTGCTCTGTTTCAGCTCAGCTACAGACCTCAACTCAATGACGCGTTGTGTGCCGAGTATGGCCGTCGTGGATGACACTCCCGCCGCGATTTCAGGCACGACTGAATTATTAACGTTCGCAGTGATATCAGACCTAGCAGTGATTATAGTCGAAGACGATGCGTTTCGTCTTGCATCACGTCCGCGGGCTTCAACGAGCCTAATGTCGTCTATGAATGTGCTATTATCATTTGAGTTTCTAATGGCGTCAAAAACATCAGGAGCCGGCACTGGAATTTCACGCTTAACAGATATCAACACGTAATTTGCTTCACGTCGTATCGCTTCTACTGTAGAGCAAAAATACCTGAACTCATAGATGAATGAACCATCATCGCGGGTGTCAAGCAATACAGCAAAATTATCATCAACCCTTAGCATCGGTGATGTTGCTGATTTTCGTGCTATTTTCATGTCTATATGCTAGATATGCAACCGCTCATTCATAGATGAGAACGAAAAGGTTCACGAACGTCTGTGCGCCCAATGAGTCAATGAACACCTTTCCGACAAAAAACACATGCTTTTCCGGAAAAGACGCATCATCGGTCGTCACAACGCCGTAATCGATGACATCAAGCTTCGTTAGGCTATCCTGCTTCAACTCAAACATCTGTGAAACGATGTTGCTGCGTATGCTTGTAGAACTAAACTCAATCGAACGCTCTTCTTTTCCAACCAATGAAGCCTTGAGCTGCTCATACGTCATAGATGTCTGCCTCTGCCCAATCACTGGATAGTTTCCCAAAGGTGCGCCACTAACATTGACGGGAGGCATGTATCTAAAATTTGGAAGATGCGAAAGTCTCTTATCCTGAAAGAGTGATTCGATGTGTTCGACTCGTGCTTGACTCACATCTCTTTTTCGAAATGGAGAAGAGTCAGTTATTGAAAAATTGATTACGTTCGTGTTTGTCGTAAACTCTGTGTCATCGTCGAACACCATATCATCGGTGCCAATCGCTCTAAGCTTCTGAAAATTATCTATCGATGACGCCAACAACGACCCAGCAAGCGATGCAAATGCAGAGCCCGTGACCACAGAAAGATATACATCAGACGAACCAGACAACACCTTTCCATCCCTAACACCCAATGAGCTACCACGATACGGCATAAGCTTTCCTGAATCATCTGCCTCAAACGTGATTTGGTCCTGAGGCAATTCACATGCCTCAAGATAAATTCTAGCAGATGCATCAGTTGAACCACTCACTGCATCACCCTGGTAGAATGTTTCAGCATCAGAGAATGACACAAACTCAATTCGCATCTTTCCTGTTGCTAACTGTCGCCTACCCTCCTGTGTGATTATCGTATCCATGATACGTGTCTTGTTGTCTAGTATGCCCATGCTTTATGTCTCCAAAGTATCAAACTATAATCTTAAACCCCTGACATATCGCAGAACCAGACACAGATGAATTTGATATAGAAACATTATACCAATCATTTGCAGGAATTATGATGCTTCCTGTTGAAACCACATCACTCAAAAGCCCTGCACCAGTCAAAACAAGAATGATGTCACCGGTTGAAAAACGTCTCATTCTCAACGTTGTTGTGTCGCCCGAGAACTCACTGCCCATCATTGCTCGTCCAGATGAAAATGTCGCAGACGTGATATAGACGGCACCGATGATTGTCTCTATCGTTCCTGAGATGTTATTCGGTGATGGGATGACGTTGTATGCCGTCTGTGCAGTCAGCGTTGCTGCAGTTGAGATTGTGATTGCTCCATTGCTAGCGCTAGAAACAGAAACGTTGTTTCCTGCAACGATGTAGGGTGTTCCATCAACGAGCCTCGTCAATGAACCAGACATACCGAGAGTAAACGATGCTGTCGTGGCACTGATTGGACCAGTGAACGTTGTTCCAGACACTGTGGCAATGATGCTATCTAGAAACCCGACGGTGACATTTGAGCCAGCGCCTCCATCTGTGATTGATATACCGGTGCTTGACGTAAGAACACGCTCATTTGCAAGCGATGATGTTGCACTGAGCACGACATAAGATGCAGTTGCATCAAAGACTGAACCAGCTGCGGTCGATGATATCGTTATCTGTCCATTCGACGCAGATGCAACTGTTATGTTGGAGCCAGCTGTGATATATGACGTTCCATCAACAAGTCTCGTCAATGAGCCAGATATGCCTTGGATGAATGAACCAGTGCCAGCGACACGAATGTTGCCAGAAAAAAGAGACCCTGTAAGCGTCGCAATGATGTTATCACGAAATCCTATGGTGATTGTGCTTCCAGCTCCACCATCTGTCAGTGATATTCCCGTGCTTGATGTCAGAACACGTTCATTGGCGAGTGATGATGTTGCACTAAGAACGACGTATGATGCAGTTGCATCGAATGTGCTACCACCTCCCGTTGCAGTCGATGATATCGTTATCTGTCCATTCGATGATGACGATATCGTGATATTCGACCCAGCAACAAGATATGACGTTCCATTCGTCAGTCGAGTCAATGAGCCAGATATGCCCTGAACGAATGAACCAGTGCCTTGCACTTGGATGTTTCCGGCAAAGTATGATGTCGATGAACCTCCCGTTGATGTGAATGTTATCTGTCCATTTGATGACGACACTATCGTCATGCCAGAACCAGCGACAAGATAGCTCAGCCCTGCGTTAGTTTGTTGTATCGAACCAAGAAGCTCACCACCAGACAGACCAGAGACACGTGTCCTGATGATGTTTCCCTTAAGGTCCTTTTTTAGGAGGAAGGGCGTCTTGTCGGCTTCATTCCTCTCAACCACAATCTGTCATAAATACGCCTATGAAAGACGTTCTCTTAAAATGAGACTATGGTTGAGTTAAGTTCTGTCAAATCAAGCGGGTCGTTCCTGTTCATCACAATTCCATCAAAATACGGCATGCTAGATGTTGCTTCGATGCTTAGGTTTGATGAGAACGTCTTCGCGGGTGATGTGATATTCACAGTTCTCGGTTCAACAAACTTAATCTGAACCGGTGATGCAGTCTCGCCAGGCTGACCTGATAACGTACCATCTGCGCTATAACCGACAGTATCATAATATTTTGAGTCTAATCGCTGCTCAAACATATCTCTAAACTGGCCGTAATGAGACGGATTGAAAACGGCTTTTGTGTATTCTGGGAGCGCGTTTAAAATTCCGTACTTAAATCCCCTAAACACAGAATTAAAGATTGTCTCAACATCACCGCTTGAGCCAGCACTACGAGATGCCCAATATGTCACTCCGGTCATCGTTCCAGAGACAGTGCCGCCGATACCGTAGATGTGCAATAAAACATTTCTGGGTGTTTGTGGAAATAAACCTGACGCATCTTCACCGTCAGAGTCTCTCAGATACACTATCGGAAATGACGGTACAAGCGACTCACCGTGGTTAAGAATCCTTGCAACGGTCAACTTGCTAAAGATGGGTTGTGATATTGCACTACCCAAAACACCACCACCAAGCTGGCGTGTTGCCTCAGTGTTTGACACAACGTCAACGTCTCTTTCAACGCTAGCATACTTCGGTTCAAATGGAAATGCTCTATCCCATGTAGCATCGGCGATGACGTCTGGATACGGCGTCCCTGCAGATGTGATTAGATACGGCGTCCCAGACGATGCATTTGAATAATAACTGTCAAGGCCCAAGATGACATGGTTGTAGCTAACGTGGTTATAGACTGCGCTACCGTTGATTTGAACTATCTTGTCGATGCGAGGCATCAATGTATCATAAAATCTCTCATTATCAGAGACAAGTTGAACATGGCGGCTGAGTCCAGGAATGCGTGCTCTGTTCTCTGAACCGTTTGTTAACGTTAGGCCAAAGATGTTATTAACGCTTCCTGTGTAAAGTGAAGACGCTAACACACGTCTTGATGATGCATCATTCGTCATCGTTCCTGAGATGTATACATCATACGCGGAACCACTATATAGCTGTCTTGGTTCAGTAAGAAATTGGTCGACTATCTCAGGAGAACGAATGTCTTCATGCACCTCAACTGTCGTCAGCTCTTGATTGACAGTCTGATGGAATTCTTTGTTTTCACGTAATAATGAACCGTATAGCAACAACCTACCCTTGCCGGGTGCAATCGTTAGTTCGCTGGCACGTCCCTCGACTACGCTCCCTCCGACGTTTGGAACACGACCCTCTGCAAACATCCTCTTACCCATCGGTACCTGCCATCCCATGATAAGCTTATCTGTCGGTAAGAGGATGTATGGGTTGTTTGTAGAATTAAAAACGTTCGGCGTTGATGTTGCAGTAAAACCATCATCAATCAACGAGATGGATGCAGACACAGTATGACCCAAAACGCTTGCAGAGAGGTCTCTTCCCGTTGGAAGCGCAGTTCCAGCACGACCGCCGGGTTTATTAGCAGTGTAAATTATCGCCGCAGTGTCATTGATACCTGCGTACATGTATGAAATCTGTTCATTTACAACTGGTGATTTAATCGTCGCAGACAACACATATGAACCAGCCCAAAGCGCTTGGTTTGCATCATACGTGATTGAGACGTTCTTGATGTTCAAGTCACGCGAAAGAAGAGATAGATTCGCGGACGTTGCAAGCGAATGAAACGGACTGACCTGTGCAAACGTGATTATATCTCTGACTGAATCAACTGTTGTTGCAGTCGCACCAGACGAAAGTAACGTTGCACTCGGAATCATGATATCTAGGCTTCTAGACGGTAATGGATACGAATGACCAGCTGATGAGAAGTTCGCAGACGAGCCGAACACTCCATCATGCGTTGCACACAATAGCTGCGCAGTCTGTGCACGTGCAGAATATGGATTTCGTTGGTTCAATATGAAGAATGTTGATATGGGTGTTCCGTATGTACCTCGTACAAAAACTGTGTCAGTTGCTGTTGTAGAAACATCACCGACTGACGCACTTTGGTTCGTGAACACCGTCAATGCACCAAGAGAACCAGAGAATGAGCTAGTGTATGCCGTGTAATCTGTCGTTGATAGAGGCGTTCTAACGGGTGAAAGTGCTGCACTGCCCAAACGATAGCTTCCTGAGAACTCGTAGACTATCTTCTCAACGACAAACGGATGAGATATGTACTGAGACATATCAAGAAGCTGTGATGACGTTGCATGAAACTTCGGATGTAGAGGAAATCCGAAATTTGACATTGGAATTGCTGCCTGTCGTCCCTCTACTGATGCTGTGATTGCGTAGCTAGGAGAAAATCCGTAGCATAGGTCTCTAACATTTTGCTCTAATGAAAGCTGTGGATTATTACCATACAGGTAGCCCTGTGTTCCAGTGATGCTTGTTGGAAGCCCACGACCTATTCCCTCCCATTTCTTGCTCGAAAAGTTGTAATACATCATTGGGTAATTGTTCGTTCCATCGAACACCCAATTCCCAGGAACAGAGTCAGCGCTCGTCATGGCTGACCCAGTGACACCGCCATTTCGAATCCCAGCCGTGTATGCGACTGTCGGATTCATATCAATCTCAATGATTGTTTTTGCGGTCAATGGCCCAGAAAATCCTGGGCCAACATCTGTTATACTGCTTCCAGTCGCATAAAACGGGTCGAGCATAGCGTTCGACTGCCATAGTTTCGCTGAATCATTGAACGGTCTGTGCACATCGATTGAATCACGAAAAACAACGAACTCATCAGCGATTCCCTTTCTAACTGTTCCAGTCGCCGTTAACGATGATGTTACATCTGTAAGGTCAGACGTTATCAGTGTGCTGTTGATTGTAGACGGTAGGTTGATGCTAGTGTTCTCACTGAAGATAACGACCTTGGTATCATCAAATTTTGAGAATGATGTACCTAATCTGTATTGGTCTCCAGTTCGTGTAATTGTTGGATATGAGCCAGTCTCTGCATCAATATCACGTAGCTGCACACGCGGAGGAAGTCTAATCTTTTTCTTCATGAACGCCTCATGCCACCGAATGCGATTGAATCAACACCATACGGAGAATTATCATACGTAAAGCCCGTTGATGTTGATTTTTGACGTGCTAAAAACAATATATCACTATCAGACGACATCGAGACTATAGCAACAACTATACCATATGAATTAGAGCCCGACAGTGAGCCCGATGCAAATGTTCGATTTAGGTATGCGCTTTCATTGAACGGTGTTATCGTCTTTTCACCCTCTGGAAATAGACCTCCCAGATTAATTGCTCCTGATGCAACACCCATGCTATCTGAGGCATCAACGTATAGATTCAATGCTTGCACAGTCTCACGTGAATCAATGATGCTCACGACTGTATCGGAGCGACGAAATGCATCCTCATTTCCGCTGCCGAATGTTCCCCTGATGGTGTGTGGCTCAAACTCTGTCGTCGATACCAAAAAATTTCTTGCATCTATCGTGAGAGGTTCAACGAATCCTCCGATTGTCTCTATATCATTGAATGATGCATTATCTAGAACGACTGGGTACACCAACGATGCAGTGTTATAGATGATTGCAACTGGGTCGAACTTGACAAGCTCTTCAAACTTTGCGTCGATGATAAACTCACTCGACTGCCCGTAAACAGTGATATCAATCGTGTGGTCATCTTCACCCGTGTCCAATCGAGGTAGCGTTCCAGCGTACCTCTGCACATCAGTGATTATCTCAACACCCTGACGCATGTGGTCGATGAGTGCAGTATCAGAACCAGACATGTCTGCTGTCGCACGTGTGCCAGGCACGTTCGGTGCTTCAACAAATGGTGTGAAAAATCCCGACATCATGACCTCCTAATCAGTGCTTCGAACTGTTGAAGTAAAATCGTTCCCTTGAGGCCGTGACGATTGTCTTCACCGAGGTATATGTCTGTTGACATATGCTCAAGCTTTGCACGCTCTAAGATGTGGCTTTCAATTACAAAGTTCGTGCCCAAAAAGCGTGTTTTTCGTGGCACAAGCTGCTCAATGAATGTTGATATTCCAAGAACAGAATCAAACCACTTGAAAAACTCAAAGAACTGTCGAAGTCTCACCTGACCCGTTAGACGATTGAAGTATATATCGCGCATATTTTCAAGCTCAGGATAATCAGGAGAAAAGATTAACTCAGGATTACCCAGAGCGCTATTGAACTCATCAAACGTTGAGAATATCTTGATGATATCATCGTTCAATGCGTCTGCAATCGAAAAATCGATTGAAAATCGTGTGTCGTCATTTGGTATCTCACTTCTGGGAATCTCATGTATGGGACCGACTGCACCGCCCAACATGTTAACGTTCTGGTAATCGAGAAATCCCCTGACCCTGACCTTGTTGTTCGACGCTGCCTCATCAAATCGCGGTGAAAGCTGGCTATAGAACATTCTCTGTGGCTCTAGAACTGTCGTCGATGCCTCGAAGCCAGACCCTGTGATATGCATGTTGTTCTGCGAAAAATCAAAAACGATGTATGAACCATCAGCATTCGACTTTGTGATGGGTTGCTCAATCGATGCATCAACACGAAGCCTACCAAATGAACCAGATGTTTTTGGAGCAAATCCAAAATTTGTTAATGGGTCCGCAACGCCTATCGACCTAAAATTCATGACATGCTCATGCCACTCATCAATGGTCAGCCCTGTGCTCCAAAATCTAATCTGTCCGACGAGACCGTCGAAGTCAGTGATACGAGCACTGCTTGAAACAAGTGGGTCGTTCAAGAACAATGAAACGCTGTCTAGGCTCTGTGAACCTATCGTGAAAAATGTTCCTGATGCGTTGAATTGCGGTGATATTATCTCAAATGCATTCTGAGAACCCGTCGCAGAACCAGACTCATTAAAGAATGCGCTTGTGACGTGGCTTTCAACAAGTGTGCCAAAGTTTTGTCGAGCTGCCCTAACAAAGTATGACGCAGAAACGAATGCTCCAACATCATCTGCACGGTTACGACCGAAGCTAACGTTCCACTGATGACCATCCATGACATCGACTCCCGTCAGTGGTAGATACAATGTCGGATGCGTCGAACCGCTATAACCAGGCGACACACATAACAATAGGCCCGAACCCGATATCGCTAGAAGGTTTGTTAAAACACCTCCTGAGCCCGAGGGCCCAGCGATTGTGCCCGTCGTATTATAGCGCACCAAGCTCTGGGACACGGCGTGTGACCCAGTCAATAGCGATGGAAATCTATACATCGCCTCATACGTCCATGAACCTGATGTCATCAGGCCGTCGCTGGCGACATTTGACACAGACAGGATGGGAGACACACGCACAAATGTACCAATTGGAAGGGGATACCCGGGCTCATACCTTGAGCCTGATAAGAATGGTGACCTCAAGAACGGGCGTTGAGCGTTGACACCGTGGCTATCGACAGCCAATGAAGCCGGTGTCGCCAATGAACCACTGAAGTTAAGAAACGTTGATACATCATGCTTCGTGTCTCGAGAATCCTCAAGGCTTCTGAACGAAGGACCCCCGAACTCACGAAGACGAAAGCTCTTATCTGGCTCAATCCCCATTGAGCGCAAAAGAACCCTGATGCTATGCAGCGTGCCCTTCGACCTGATGACCTCTCCAACGTTCGTTAAAATCCTTCTCCAAAGCTGGTTCTGCACATACTGCAATGATGTTGTGTTTGTGCTTATAGTGTCTGAGATGTTTTCTGCATCGATGAACTGCTCGACAGATGCATCGATGAAAAACGCTGGCATCTCAAATCCGTAATACCTCGATAAAAACTGCAAGAATTGGTCTGCCGTGAATCCCGTCTTATCGTAATCGACGTGTATGATTGAACCGAACAGGTCAATCATCATCTTGATTTCATCAAAAAAACGTGCCCATGTGTAAAGAAGCGCAGAGAGAAGCTGTGCAGAACCAAGCTCTGCAGAGCCCGGTGGCCCTGAGCCTGAAATTGCATCGACTATCGTTCCTGCTTCATGCTCGAATCCATCAAACGTTTGACCCTCTTGAAAGTAATGCGTCGGGACAAGCTTCGTTATGAGGTTCGGGTTTGTGGCATCGTATGAGCTTGCAGACGCAAGAAGCTCAGCATTGAAGTCGCTGACCTCGCTGTATGCGGGAAACAGAACAGGATGAAGCGAACGCTTCTCAGACGTCATTGGTGATGCGATTGACCCAGTTGAGCGATTTGATGCCCGTATGTTTGAGACCAATGAATGTAGTGAATTGCCCGAGCTATCGATGACGATTGAATCGGTACCTATGCTACCCGTGGGTTCATTGAACTTCAGATACAACTTCAGGTCATCTGATGGAGTTATCGATTTCCTTGCATTTGTCGATTGCTCCTTGAGACTGATAGTCTTATGAAACACGCGCAGTTCGTCGATAGAACCAGATAGCGTCTGTGTCGGTGTGAAAGAACTGTGCGACGACCCAGAGCCGATGATGAATGGTGATGTTGGAAACCCAAACTGTCCAAACTCCGACGCACGTGATGACGTCGCAACGAGCGCTTCATTGACATAGAGTTGGATGTTGTTGATACCGGGATGCCTATCGAGCGTTGCAACGATATGATTGAACTGTCCTTTTGCAAGCGATGATGAGATGACCAGCGATTGAGAGCCGCTAGCGGCCATAAAAACGATATTACATGCTGACGTCGATGCCGACTGCGACAACGCTAGCGTTATGCCCTGAACGCTACCTGATACCTTCTGACACACGATCTGATTGCCGTTTGTGACGCTTGGCACATGAAGCTGAAGCTCAATCGTGAATGATTTAAGCCCAGGGTCGATGACATTCTCGCCCGTTCTTTTCTTTGATATGCTTGGGTATAGATAACCCGCAAAATCTTCAACAACGACGTATGTTCCCTCAGTCGACGATGCACCTGCAGACCCAGAAAAGTTGAGATACCCAACATTTCGAGGAAAATTATCAAAAACCCATTTCTCAAACCCAGACAACGAATCAACGAATGCTTCAACCTCACGTCTCGTGCCGTCGAATGGATACTCGTTGATTATCCTGTCGAATGCGACGTTAACGTTCACCTCTGCAGAACTAAAAAATGTGTGTGTATTGAACACAGAGAAATCGACTGGAATCTGTTGCGTCGATTTGATACCAGTCCCATTAGAGTCGTATCTAAATGACGCTGTGCTCGTTAGATTACTTTCAGCTATATCATTGGCCGTCCTATTGACGACAGAGCCACCATCGTCAAGAAGACGTCTCGTCATCGATGGAGAAAACAGTCTTGGTCTATCGAAATCGATTGAGCGCTTCGCCATTATGCATCCACACGGAATATACCGCTAACATTTCGAAACACCTGCCTTGTTCCCTGTGCAACTATCATCACATCGATGCAGTATGAACGTCCTGGGTCAAGGTCAGATGCATATAGGTCAAAATACGGCCCAGTTGCATCGACAGACAACCTCGTTGAGTTTGTTACAGTATCGAAATCAAAAACGACCGTATCGTTGTTCACGTCGAACACACGATAATGCATCTCTTCAAATATCATGCTCTGTGATTCAATCGGAAGCTTTGTCGCTTTAAATGATGCACCATCATCTTCAATGAACACTCGAACCCTTGGTCTATCTGAGCTCTTGTATGCATTTCTGACATTCGTCGCAGACACACGCAACGGGTTAAGCGTGCCGAGTGTCGTTGTTCTAGATGCATCATACATCACAAGAGTGCCAGTGTAGAAACCGACAGTCCCATCGCTTGAACCCCACACCTCAGTGAATGTCGCAGAATGTGCAAGTGAGACCTCATTCAACAATGCACCAGTTGCAGCGGGTGATACAACGAATGTTGCAGAATAAATGCCAGCAATGCTGTTCTGCCCGACGACGTGTTGTGACGCAGATACGACTGTACGATAGTATGTTCCTGATGCCGTGCTTCCAGTCGTAAGAGTTATGACTAATGAATTTGAGCCCGTTATGGGTGTTCGCGTAGAGCCAGAGACAATGTTCGACAATGCTCCTCGAACGATATTATTCAAGAACAATGAACCACTGACGTCAAAGAAAAATGAACGATGATGGTCGATGATGCTGTCATTGAATCCGACCTCTATCGATGGGCGTAAGCGCGGCTCTGTGCTGTGCCTTGTCCCAAACCGTTTAACAAACCTCGTCCTGTCATCTGTCTCCTGCGTTCCTGAGAACGAGAGCCTAAAACCGTGGTTGGGTATCTGTCCAGATATCGTTGCAGAGACAATCCTTGTGATGTCCATGCTTAGGTCCTCTGACCCATCGGTGAATGATTGTGTGACGAATAAATCACCCAACGTCATTGAGCCAGTTATGACATCGATTGATGCTTGGCCGACGTATCCCTTTGCGTCTGCACCAGAGACATTCCAAAGCGCAAGGCCGCTTGACACTGATGCAGTCAGGTAGTTTGCTGCATCTATGTCCTCGAAGGCGCTAACGTCACGGCCGATGCCCTCATCAAATGACTGTGCTAGAGGATACAGTATAAGCGAAAAATTTGATGGAAGCGTTTGACCACCCATCACATCCTTCAGTGACAATGTGCATCTGAATGATGGGTGGTTCATGTCAAGGATGCTCGATGTAAGCGCAGTGATTGGTGATACATCGAACTTTATGAGAACGCGTGATAGCTCAATTGGGTCTGTCGTGCCGCTGACGAATGGTGATGAACCAGTCAGCTGACTCTCTCCTGCAAGCTTAAACAAATCTAGCGTGCCAGCAAGACCCACGTTTGCATCTGTTGCACGAAAACTATCGCGTATGATGCGGTTCGTGATGTAGCCGTCCTTCGTTGCTCGTAAGATTCTTTTCATAATGGCTCGCTAGAGTAAGTATCTCACTGTGCTGAACCGACGATGTCGAAATCAGGGTATCTAACCTCGAATATTGAACCGGCCGGTGATGGCACAAGAAGACGCTTTTTTGTGTTGCTTGTGACATCGAACCTGATTGTGCTGTATTCGCGGTCATTGACTGAGCCAGATATGCCCCTGAAACGCACATCAATGACAGATGCAACGCCCTGCGTCGTGTAAATGATGTTGTGTATGTCGTCGATTCGAATCGGTTGGTCGATTTGAAAGTTTTTGATATCGAGGTACTTTCTTAAACGAGCTATGATGTTCTGTATCACGATGTTCTTGACGGCGTTTGGTTCAACTGCTACCCTAAAATCGACACCGATGTTGATGACAGCAGCATCGAGGATATCGATTGCATCGCTAATCATCCTAAATTCATTCAAGAATAGCCTGAGGTTCTTTTTTAATGAGTCTGGTGATACGACCAACCTCTTGTCAGCATCACGTGATATGATGAACAACTGTGTCGCAAGTGGATTTCTTGGGTTTGAACGAACACCTGCACGGAATACACGTCCAAAGTTCGACGGCATAGTATATACACGTGCCAACAAGTCTGGCGTCGTGACAATTCGTGACTGTGCATTTCGGGCGGCTGGCACTTTACTCCTTAGCTCATCAAGCGTGGGAGCATCCTCACCACCTGATGCATTCTCTGGGTTTTTGATAGAGACACTTGCTCGTATCTGCTGCGCGAGCGACGATGATATCGTGCTTGGAAATGTCATACGAAGCGTGTTGATGGTGTTGATTGCACCAGACGTTGCATTGTGCTTTAGGCCACCACCGTATCTGTAATCGACAGTGATTGTCGTGTTGATTGGTGCGACACCAAGCGTCTGCGTGCCTAACAACCTGCCAGGGTCTAGCGTGTAGCGTGAAAATGTCTGCTTGCCGTAAAGTGGAAGCGCAAGGTCGCTTGGGTCTGGGATGATATCATCAACAAGCGTGTTTGCGTTTCCGCTACCGAACCTCAGCGTCGTGAGACCCGTGTTAAAATCCATCGTTCGTGTGAATCGATACGGTGCGGGAATGACCTCAAAATTTTCATTCACCAGCTCATTGTCGCTATTGACGTTGGGTATGCCACGAAACACGGTGTCCTGCGCAAGCGTCTCAACCTCGTAGTATGTGTTGCCGTCAGAGTCGATTACTGAGAACACCTCAGTTATGTCCTGCTGCGCTAGCGTTATCTCTCTAAATGGAACGTATGAATCAGGAATGATGAACGTCTCTGTCGTTCGAAATCCTGATAGACACACACCATCAGGAGCAAGGGGAGCATTTCCTGGGCCGCCCATGATGAGTATGAACGTCGTCGGGCTTCCGTCAGAGCCGACCTCACCTATCGTAAGGCGCGCCTTGAGCGTCCCATCAGAATACGTGTCTGAGAAGTCGAGGTCCTCTATCAGCTCAAATAGCACACCATCATCTGATTCACCTATGCTTCCCTGTAGGATGACTGGAAGCGCAGACGGTTGTGGCACATACACCGAACCCTGTAGCTGTGATGGCACCTCTATCGCCCATTGCAATGCAACGACAGCAGGAGATGCACCCGTGATTGGAACGCCGGCGCGCCTGATGTGTCTCAGTATGTTTGAGGTCTCAACAGCAAGCTCTGGGTCAAGCTCCGTGAACTGGTGGTCGAGATAGAACGACATGTGGTCGCCTATCTCTGCAGGAAGGTCAAGTAAAAGACCACCAAGCGATGCCTCAGAGAAGTCCTTTATCTTATCAGGAAAGAACACACGCGCATGCTGCAACAGCAACGCCTTAAATGCATCACGGTCCTTGTTAAGATACGTCCTTGATATAACGTTCTTTACATCTTGCTTCACCATCTTCAGCCTCTCACATACAGCGTTATCATTATCTCTTTTCCGACAATACCGAGCCGTGGCACATCATACACAATCTTTATATCTACGCGCTCGACGGTGCCACCCTGACCCGGTATCTGCTTTGACTCAAATGTCCGAGGGTTGATGAACGGCATGTGCCTATTGATGGCATCCCTGATGCGTGTTATCGCCTCAGAATCAAATGCTTCACGCCCATGCTCCATCGTCAATTCTCTAAGATTTGCTCCAAAATTGAACATTCCAAGGCGTTCTCCATGGTTCGTCAGCAGCAGGTTTCGAAAATTATCCTGTATCTGATTACCGATGTCGAAATGCATTCCGAACAATCCATCATTCTGCGTACCAAATCTCAGTGGTGTGATGAACCCGATTGGTTCAGTGTTTTCAACGACCTTGAACTTCTGTAATGATGAGCTTTCACCAGCACTTTTGAAATCAAGAATAGCCACACATCTAAATATGAAGCAGCCAACTACATGGGAGGGATAACGATAAACTTTCCAGCAATCCTCATATCACCGACGAGAAGGCCACATGCCCAGTCAAGCAGCGCACGACCAAACTTAAGTGCATTCTCATCCTGAAACGGTGGTGCCGCTAACATGATGGGTGATATCGGTGATGGTGGTACCGGCGGCCCAGGGATTGGTTTTATGTTAAGAGACACCGCACCTGCAGCCAACATCGGAAACACTGTCGCGTTGATGTCAGCCGTCAATGCATCACCTATGATGTTCATACCGGGTGCATCTGCAGGTGTGCTATTCGTCTGTGCAGATATAGCTGCGGCAAGCGATTGACCCATGCTAGCGGGGGCGATTGGAATCGGAATCGACGCGATGTTCGGAGGAATCGGTGGTGGCATTAATGACATCATTATGATGGGTGTGGCAACACTCTCAATCGTTGAGATGATTAAATCATCGATACCAGAGACGCCCCTAGAATCAAGCGACTGCTTGAGACCCATCACCTCACCCTTCCTATCCGTGAAAACATCGAATTGATGTTGTCGTTCAATTGCTTCGTTGCATCTGAGACATCACTCTTGAGCTGTGGAGATGCAGACTTCAACATGTCAGACAGTCTCTTGATACCGGGAAGCGCAACTCCCAAATTTCCAAGGCTGTTCGGCGGCGAAGCTAGCTCATTACCAGCTGTCTCAAGAGCGTTTGCAAATGTCGTGATGTGTTTTTCGACAGCCGTCGTATAATCACCCAACAGCTTCTTGAGCGTATCTCCCATCACAAGTGGCTCTGTAGCATCACGACCGATGTACACCTGTGTGCCAGCGCCGTTATCCTTTTCAATGCCTGAACCGATGATTATCTTCGGAGAATCGATGATTGTCGTTCCATCTTTTTCCATCAAAATCACAGCACGACCCGTACCATTTTCATCATTTTCATCACCCTCTTTGATGATGCGAATTGTTCCATCGACGCGTGAAATGACACGTGTATGGTCAGACTTAACGATTATCGCTGCACCAGTATCGACAACAGCAACATCGACACCATCATTTAGCTTCGGAAGCTGTTTACCGAAGTTTCCGTCGATGTCAGTGTCCATCGCGATGTAGATACGGGCTGCATCATTTTCGAAATCGACATCACCCTCACTCTTATTAGCGTTCGCTGGGTCCTTGTCTGTCTCTAATAGACCCCTCACATTCTTTATGATAGCAGGTGCCGTCAGCTTCGGTTTTGCACCTGCGGGTGGTAGCTTCTTATCTACCCCGATGCCTCGACCGACGACGATGTCTATCGCACCTGACGCACCCTTTGACTTATCAACATCAGGCTTACCAGACACCTTGTCTGCAACGACCTTAGATGTCGCGCCCGTCCTGTCCTCCCCGAGAACTATCAACGTATTGTTGGAGCCCTCCATGACGTTATCACCAGGGCGCTTCCTGTATCTCGGCACGGGCTCACGCGTTGATACACGGTTCGCTATAGCATCTTTCTCAATCTTTTCGAATGCATCGGGTTCTGCAAGCGTGTATCCCTCTTTTGTGTCGCTACCGTTTGGAAATGACGGGCCTGGTGGTGGATTTCCAGACTTTGATAGGTCGAACCTATCAATCGTTGATGGAGACTGTTGGTCGATGAATGCACGGTCGGCATGTGTGAAGTTTGGGTCATCAATGTCAGACCTCTCAACAACACGTGAGACCCAAAACCCGATATCACGAGACATGTCTGGGTCCTCAAACATCACCCAAACACGCTCACCCGGTTTAATCGGCTGATGGATGTGTGAAAACATCGGATAGAATATCGACGGTGTCTGATTCCTCTTATCGGCAGCATCGCTGACGAGACGTGCGATGACGCTGTTATAGGGTGCAACGGTCAGAAGCGATGCATTTGATAGATTCTCGCCGTATGCATCCATCAGCTCCTTGAGTTGTGCATGCGGGTCATATATGACATCAACGACGACAGCACGGTATAGCACCCTTGTGGATGCAGCCGTCGCCACATCTCGCATCTCATTATCGTAGCTTGATTGGTCTGAGAACAGCTTACGTTGGGCGTTTATTCCCTTGTTTGTAAGAACCTTCGTCATTTCGTCTGCGTGATTTCTGCATACAACGCGTCGCTATCAATCTCATCATCCATCGTTGATGATGCATCGATGAGTTCAGCTAGCTTAAGGAGCTGGTCATTCGCCTTGTTCATTCGCTCAAGGTACTGTGCGATTAATTTTCCATACGTGCCATGTGCTTCAGCTGAATTGAAAATCTTCGTATAAAGGTCAGTGAATAGCATGAATGCATGCACACGGTCTGCGTTGGCGTTCTCATATATCTCATGCCAGAGCTTCTTCGTTTCAACTGTAGCATATTCAATCTTGTTAAGAAGCTCAGAAAACTGTGCAGACTTAACATCAACTGCAGCGACGACATCATCTGACATGTCATCTGGTATCGGTAATTGTGCCATCTTATTACATATCCAGCAATCAGTAGATGCCGACGGTCTCATCACGACGTAGGTCTCTATATGAGCGCTTAATTGAGCTAACGCACATCGTGAGTTGCTTTGCGTTAAGGCCACTTATCTCTCTCAGCTGAAAGAACACGGCTCGTTTGCTCAGCAGCAGGTCGGCTCCCGAACGCTCATCTGTGTCATGCACATCCTTGAACAACGTGATTATTGCATCGATGCACTTCAGCTCATTCTCTGATACTGCACGTGCCCTTATCTCATCAAGCAGGCCATGCACTCGCATGACAAACTCAAGCATCTCAAGCTGGTCATCCTGCGGTGGAATGATGAAATGACTCTCAATCGCATCCTTGTCTGCACGACTCAACATCTCATCATCCATCGACACATTTCTCTTTAATTTTGAGACACGTTGCTTCGAACGAATGATTAACCAATGCTTGGCGACGACGTTGAAGTATGAAAAAGCCTTGAAACCCTTCGTGGCATCATACTTGTGAATCGCCTCGTACAAAAACGTTATGCAATCATTCTTTAAATCATCATACGTGTCATGGAGGCCCCTAAAACCGTGGATGAATATCAGGTTCTCAACGAGCTTATCGAACGCAGGGTATATCTCTGCAAGATACAGCTTCTCTCTTTCAGACCTATCTGTCATCGTTTGGTACGCGATGATTGCCGCCGTCGTTCCCTCATTGAAATACATGTTCGACTTACCACCAGGCTTTCTCCTGATGATTTTCGACTTCTTTTTAACTGTCCTTAGCGTCATCGACTTCCTCCGTAATGCCGCCGTATGGAGCAGCTAGCACATTCGAAACATACAATATCGAATCACGAACATTTGCCATCTGTCGCACGACATGCTGTGCCTCAGGAGTATTGACTGCTATCGGTAGCTCAAGCACACCAACAACATGTCCATACGCACTATCACATACATCAAGTGCCTCACTCAATGCATCCTCAAGCTCAATGATGATACGAGCATATCGCATAAGAACACGTATGCACATGATTAATGCAGCAAAAAGCACAATGCTCATGATTGTCAAGAACGCAATCACAGCTTTTCCCAAAGCTCATCATACATCTTCGAGATTGATGAGTGACTGAATCTATCTAGAACGATGGGTGATAGCTCTTTTGCCCATTGCATCGGTATCGCGGGTCTCTCATAAAACTTAAGTAACCTTGACTTCGCGTCATGCTCACTTGGCTCAGCCCATCTAGAACCCTGCATGAATATTGCACGTGCAGCATCATTTGGACCGGGCCTGTCAATCCGAGTTGGTGGAAGCTCCTTAAGTTCAAAATCAACCTTGATGAAACGACCGAATTTCATGAAATCTAGATGACCAGACCAGTTCGTGGCGATGACGGGTAGACCAGCCGCTGCGGCCTCTAGGATGGGAAGACCGTAGCCCTCACCACGCGTGAGCGTTAAGAACGCCTTAATCGAGTCATGATGATACAACGATGCCATCTCATCATCTGTCAGCATTCCATGCACAAGGCTGACACGTGGATATGGGCCCTTTCTGACCTGATTTAGCACACCCCTCAGCGTGTCAACAGTGACCCTACGGTCAATCTTCGTTTCACGCCCAGAGTTCGTCTTGATGATGAGACCGACATCTGGATTATCCTTGAACGTCTCACAAAACCACTTCAACGTGTTAAAGATGTTCTTTCTATCACCCTCGACAGACCTCGACGTGAGCTGACCAACAAGCAAAAAATTGAACTTTGTTTCAAATTCAAACGATGACGGCTTAATTGAGTCAGCATCAAGCAGTGTGTCGATGAATGACTCCGGTATCACATGCAATGAATCGGGTCGATTGATGATACCCGTCTTTTCAATGACGCCACGTGTGAAAGTAGATGGCACAATCACATGCTCCATGGAATTGATGGCACCCAACCACGCAGGATTGCATGTCGTCGTCTCAACAATCGCTGAAACACCGATGTTCGTCTTTGCAATACCGGGCGTCCACTCATTCGGAAGCTGCACCTGAAACGAGACATCGAACGGGCCCTTGTCGTCCCTTGACCTATCAATCATTTGTCCAATGAGACCACCGCATGCTTCACGGTCTAGGTACCATGGCGTGATGCCCCATGGAGTGGGATGTATCGTGAGCTCAACATCTGGCCTAGAAAGCAACCATCTAGCTATCTGACGCGTATGTACGCCATATCCCGATGAGCTCAGGGCCGGGCCACGCAATAATACTTTTTTCATCTCTCCTCCATATATTACAATACTCAACAACTGTCTGTCACAGTTTCACAATCTCAACAGGACGATAGATGCTAGCTTTATTGCTCTTCCACGTTTCAATCGTCGTCGAAAGCGTCGTGTGCCAATCAGCGACCGTCTTTGAGAGACTAAACTCAGACAACACATACTGTCTGGCCTTCTCTCCAAGACGTTCTCTTTCTTCATTACCCATGTCAAACATCTTAAGAAGAGCATCTGCGATTGTCTGGTTTGAACAGTAATCCTCGTAGATGTACGGACACAGCTGGCTTCCAACAAGAGTTTGCACCTCAACAGGAAGCGCGATACCATTCTCAGAACCATCACGATGGTCGACCACCTGACGTGTGAGGCCTCCCGTCTTTAATGCAATGATTGGTGTGCCGCACTGCATCGCCTCAAGTGTGCCTAAACCGAAGCCCTCATTACAGTTATGCGCTAAACATGTCTTAGTGGCATAAGAGTTATCTTTTTCAACTTCAAGATTAAACACCTTACATTCTACATCATCAACGTCAATCTCAAAAATACGTGCAATAATCAAGTTACCAACATTCCATGTTCGACATGAACCATTCGAGCCCTCGGCATGTCGTCTATCACGCCACTCAATAGTCCAAATGCGTCCATTCTTGTTGTATCCATGACTATTATCATCATCATGTATCTGAGGACAATAGCCCAATGAAACAAGAAGTTGTTTCATATCAACCGCTAGACCATTTGAAATTGTTCTAACACGATTGACATACGTTGCATGTTGTTTATGAAACAGAACGCAACCGTCTCCTGCTTGATAGCCAGCTAAAAATGCCCTTTTGATGCTTTCATTTGATGAAAGAATTGCTCTTGGAATTCTTTTACCCTCAGAATATTCACCACAAACGTCTGTTATAAACGCTGAGTATACTGCTGGGTTCTTAAGATTTACTTCTAAGTGTCTGTCAAATTCTTTGATATAAGCAGTCTGTCCAAACACTCTTTCATACTTTTGGCGTAGCGTTTCTGCTAAATCAGCATCAAGCTTATTAAATGACACACTCATTGAATGAGTTGAACCATCAGCTATCCATTCACCGAGAACATACGCGAAATCTTCATCAAGCTTGATATTTTCATGAGCAGCAAACTCGTCTATGCTCAATGCACAGTTATATTTAATTTTGCCATTTTCACATCTGTATTTCATACGTGTTTTATTAAAATGCTCAAAACTTTCATCTTTAACTGAGTCCCAAACATTAAACTCATACGCATTAACACTGTCTATTTTTTCGACACAATCTACGACATAGTCACCAACGCAAACATCAGACACCCTAATCCACTCAGCATGCTCAATCATGCTTTTTATATTTCTGCCAGGTAATGAATTTGCGTGCTCACGCCTAATGACACGAATCGGATGTTCTTCTGTCATAGATAGTGTATCTGCATTTGACACATGTATCGTGTATAGTTTTCCAGAATACTGTCTTTCATATTTTCGAACGACGGGCATGTATCTTCCCATATGCGTCAACACACTGTCGCCCGGTTCAATTGTTTCAATATCTTGGAATCCTTTTTCTGAAACAACTTTTGTTTTTGCAGGAAAACAGCTTATATTCACGACAACGTCAGAGATGTTATGCATCACCGCAACGTCTTCAAACAGAATTCTGTCCTTCGAAAAAATGACATCATTCTGTATCCCCAGCATCTCTGATGTTGCTACGAGGTTCGAGCCTGCCTGGTCGAATGGGTCCGTATGCATCAGAAGCGTCGCCTTTCTATGTCCGTGCTTCTTCTCAAGCATGTCCATGAACAGCTTCCATGCCTCGAGGAGGTCATTCGACCTCTTTCTCTTTGCATTTCTGTTTATCCAAAATGACACGAAGTGGTCTTGGCGGTCAGGAGGAAGGAGACGCTTCTTAAAATCAGCCACGACGGTCGGCGAAAGTGGATGGAATATCTCCTGTGGGACAGCATGAGGAATAAAATTAGTCTTCTCAGGAAAGTGTTCATGCACCATCTTATACGTGAGGTATGAATGACAATTGATGAGGTCTGTGCTTTCATACAGCACACGATTGAACTCAGGCCACGGTAAGTTATCCCATACATGCCAATAAACTATCGGACATACCTGGTGTATCTCCTCTTCCATCTCCCATAGCCAAATGAAGAAGCGAGGGTCAGTAAAAATGAACAAGGCGTCTGGTTTTTCTGTCGCTAGGACCTGCCTCATCATGTTTGTGTCACCGAACCCGTCGATGGGTTTGATGATGAAATCACCCGGCTCCCATGCAGCGCTCGTCGGTGGAACAGAGACCGTCTTATAGTCAGCGTGTTTGACAGCAGCGCCAAAACACTTGATGCGATACTCACCCGTGTCTAGAAGTCCTGTTAGGAGGTATCGTGCCTGTGTACCAACTCCACTGGTTGATAAAGGATGGTCACAGAGCACCAATATCGTCTTCTTTTTTTTCTCAACAATTTTTACATTTTCCATTAAAGAACTCCTAACTCCTTCAGCTCATGTTCGCGAATTATGACGATATTAACGCTTTCATTACTTCGTCTAATGCATTCAAATTTTTCAAGTGAATGACTCAACACAAACTCGTTTTTTGTATCTACGAATGAATCACGACCCTTCCAATTTTTCACAAAAAAGTCAGGAAAATATAGGCGCTGTTTGCCTTTTGTGTCGAACCACACCAGGGGCTTCGGATGTGTCTCAAACACATACCCATTAGCATCCAAAAATTTTATGAACCCGAGTTCCCATGTGCCCTGAACATGGTTCGACCGGCCCAAAGAGTCGATGTAATCATACCACCTAACGTTCGTAAAAATTACATTATTAAAGTCGCCTCTTTCCCACGCTTGCTGCACTGATATCGATAAAGCCGTTCGCGTCTTTGGGCTGTGCTTTTTACCGTAATACGGATTTCCCGGGCCACGGTATGACGCATTTTGACATGTTGAACCACAAAATTTTGCGCTTTTTCTGCTCTTAATAACGCTAAATGTAACACCACACTGCCTGCATACATTTTGTACTCTTTTATGGGAGCGATGCTCATATGAACATTCACGTGAGCAATACGTTCGATTCAAAAGCTTTCTAGATGTAAAGTCATTTTTGCATGTAAGACACTGCTTCTTCTCATATGCTTCACTCTTACGAAGGCCATTGATTGACTCTCTAGCGCAACCGTCGTAGCAATGCTTGCGTGCTCTATCAATGTAGGAAGCAATAAACGTTTTACCACATGATGTACAGTCAATGCTAACATCAGGATGCTTTTTGATGTGCAATTTTGTCGCACATGATTTGCTGCACGTTGAACGTAAAGCATCTTTCAAACGTTTTCTTACAACGCTAAAATCAACAGCACATACATCACAACGCATGTGCATTATGACACGAGTTCTCTTTGGACCAATGTGCTCTAGGCTTTCGCTCAATAAAACCATCGTATATTATGCTAGTGTCGCATTCACGCACGTATCAGTGATACGAGCATTATGCTTCATGACACCGTCGATTCTTAAAATCACAACATATTATACATGATGCATCACAACACAATCAACGATTGTCGCATGTCACGGTCTCATATGCATCAAGACCCATGACGACATCATCAACCACAAGCACAGGCATCAGTCTTGTGGTGCCATCAACAGTCAATACTCTTATGAACGACACGAGCCTAGCATCAATCACGTCTCTCGTGGTAAATTTCGACACAGAAGATGAATGATTAAGCTCTTTAAGCTCAGCATCAGATAGTTGCATGTACATGATGCTGACTACATTTGTCTCGTTATCAACGACAGTCACATACACTGTAGCAGTATTATGCAACATGCTATCATAAATTAGTGTCTTTCTATATGCATCAAATACCGACAGTCCATACTCAGCGTACAACTGCGACTTGCATATACGTTCAAGACACATCACACTCTCAGCATGATTATGCTTTGATACAAGGAGTGTTCCAACAGCTGGCATATGCACGTTATCAGGCATCGATGACATCAAACATCGGACAGTACATGATATCACCGACAACGACAGCTGGTATCGACAACAACTCACCCGCCCGTGATAGCAAGGTCACGATGCTGATGGCATCATCTGGAATCCGAAACCCATGATGATAAGCATCGAATGTTGCAACTGTTGAAGTCGTTGCTGAGACTGACTGTCTTGGGCTGAACTGATACAGTAATGCTGCTGCATCATCATCATGAAGCACGTACTCACGCATCCATTTTTGACGACCAACGTTGTATGAAGCTATGATATGAACGCTGAATGCAAGTGAATTAGCGCTATATGAGGATTTAAGCACTCTTATGTTTATGTCATACATCTCGTTCGATGTGGGCGCCATTGGCTTCGTGATAAGCGTTCCATCAAGTGTTTGTGTGCATATCAAATCATTGTGATGACGATCGATACTGATGAGCATTAAAACATCTGCGTCGTTACGAAACGAAACAAGTGAGCCATTCTTTGGAATTGTGAAGCTCACTCTATCTCCTGTGGAGCAACAGGTGTCGATGGTCTGACACCATCAGGACACAGCTCTGTGCCAGCAAACTCACAGAACTTACATGCCTCCCTGTTCTTAAGGAACCATCCCTTCTTGACAGCACGGACGTGGTTGTCGATGATTCTCATGCCCCGTGCAACAGGAGATGGACCTGCAGAGACCCTGATGAATTGGACTGAGCTTCCAACCTTGCCATCACGCTTTAAAAGCCCGAAGGCACACCTGACATCACGTGTGTTGATATCATGCTTCTTGCACCAAAAATTCTTATACAGTAAGAGTTGTAGCTGAACGTTGAAGTCGTTCTGTTTCTCACGCGACCAACCCCATCCACAGGTCTTCCAGTCTATCATCCAATACTTCTTACGGCCCCTCTTATCTCTAACGACGATGATTGCGTCGATGAAGCCCTTGAAGCTGATTTGTTGGTTTTCAATTGCCTCGTAGAGAGGCTCCTCTGCTGCATAACACTCCCATCCGGGAAACGTCTCATCAAGGTATGCAGGAACATCATCGCAGATGCGACTCACCATCCCAATCCAATCATCGACACACCCAAACCCATGCGGAGCCCACGACGGGAATGGTCCCTTCGTGAAGAGCTCCTCGTTGTTTTTCCAATCCTCGCGGATGATATCAATCGCAATCTGTTTATTCATCACACGCGTCTTGATGTAATTCTCAGTCGATGCATGGATTGCTGTGCCAAACCCGAGATGTGGTGTTGGAACGAACACACCCTTCTTCTCGATATGAATCAAACGATGACGCCACGGACACTTCAACCAATCTCCAAGCTCAGAAAATGAGATGTGTTTCTTTCCTGTCGGCCACGCAAAATCAGACATATATAATAATATCAACGCTTTGCATCATCGTTCATGATGCTACCCTTCGCATCAGTCGTCGTTGTAGCCACTACCCGCGCATGCGCCACACGGAGGTGAGCCAGCGCTGTCATAGTAACCAGACCCGTTGCATGCAACACATCTCGACCCGATGCTATCAGCATCGAGACGTCGTAACAGCTCTTCACGAACAGACATGATGCGCTTCCTGTTATCCATCTCATTGCCTATCGATGATTCGCTTTCGAGCAAATCGACTAGCTCAACAGTCGTCAATCCTTTCAAATATGTTCTGTTGTGTGGTAAATCACCGTTCATGATACTCACCCGTCCTTCAGCATCAACGTATCGATGCATTCACATATGATGTGCTCAACAGCCAACATCCTCTCCTGGATGATTGCTGTCGTTGAGCCGCCGACAGCAATAGCGACATCAGACAGTTTCTCAAGCCTCGTGTCTTTCCCACCCACAAGCCCAATCGTCTTCAGGGCCCTCTCTCTAGCATACTCCATTGCATTGAGGATGCTCTTGGATGAACCCGATGTGCTGATACCAAGGATGACATCATCAGGATTACACAGCGCTTCTAGCTGTCTCCTAAAGACATAGTCGTACTCCCAATCATTGGCAATCGCAGTAAGCGCTGATGTGTCTGTTGTGAGCGCGATGGCAGGAAGACCCTCCCTATCACGTCTGAAGCGACCAACGAGCTCAGCCGCCATGTGCTGTGAGTCAGCGGCGGAGCCGCCATTACCACATATGAATAAGCGACCACCCCTGTTGAAAGCTGAAACAATCAGACATGCTGCATCACAAATCTCTGGAGCAACATCATGAAGCGCGGGCCGGAAGCCACGCCTATCATCAATGAGCTCATGTATGTCTTTAAGAAGCTTCATTTCTTAACCCAGTGTGTTCGTCTTTCGAAGCTTCTTGATTATGGGTTGCTCACTGTCATAAACCCTCTTGACACCGTTACCCATCATCGATGTCGTGATGCGAACGTAATCAACGAGCTTCTTCACACCCTCAGGTTCAAGGCTTGCGCTCTGGTCTGAACCGTATGACGTTCTATCGAGTGTGATATGGAACTCAAGCATCTTTGCACCAAGAGCGACGACGGCGGGAACCCATGACAGGCCTGAGTAGTGATTTGAAAAACCGATGTTCGGTCGCGACCTATCGTTGAACGTCATAGTCGTCATGCTCAGGTTCTTGAGACCCATATCCACGGCACGTGCAAGGCGTGGGATGATGTCGAATGAATCGTTCAGAGTTCGAATGTAGCTCAGGTTCATCTCTTCTGGCTTCGTTGGATATGTGCTTGTGCAATGGAGGATTGTGTCAAGGCTTGTGCCAAGAATATCACACGCTCTGAATATCTGTTCCTCTGTCGCCATTCCCGTCGATAGGATGACTGGCTTCCTCGTCATGACCAACCGCTCAAGAAAACGAACGTCAGTCAGCAATGCTGATGCGACCTTATGAAAGGGTACATCGAAATTGTTATCGATGAAATCGACTGACAACTTATCCCAACATGAGACGAACCATCCGATGCCACGCTCACGACAGTGCTTATCGATGGCGTGGTATTCATCTAGACCAAACTCAAGTCCCTCTTTTTGAGCACGGTTCGTCTTTCCCCACGGGCTTTCACGAGGAGCATCTAGCTCTTCCTGTGTGTAGCATGTGTTGATGTCCCGCTTCTGAAACTTTATGTAATCGCAACCACTATCTGCAGCTACGTCGATAAGCTTCCTAGCAATGTCAATCGAACCGTTTGCGTTAATCCCTGCCTCGGCAACAAGCGTGATACCATTAATCATATCTCTAACCCCTAAGCTGTCCACAACGTAAGTTTCATTGTATAGTCCTATTGTTTACTTAAAAAATGCACGTATATATGTTTTAAAGTTTTTTACAAAAACAAAGAACATATGAAACTGTAATGATATAGATGTGTCATACTTCAACATGATTCGATATGCTCTCAACCATGCATTAAATTCAAAACGAACTCTATGGAAATCAACTCTATCATCAGAAAAATCTTCGCTGAGTCTTATATAGCCTTCTTTTTCTTGTTGAGTATGTCCATATTCATGTAATAAAACACATGCACACTCTTTAATATTAAAAGGCCAATGTATTGAATATAAAGAACTAGCTTTGGGTGAAAAATCTTCACTTAAAAATAAAAAAGGCCTTAAGGCAAATTTCGGCGATATTCTTACTTGAAGTGGTATTTTTTCATACTGAAAATTTCGATTGTCAAATATCAATTTTTGTGAATGAGGTTGACTATCAATAATATGATTCCAAAGCCTATTACACTTAATGTTATTACACATCACCACGCTCTCCATCCTGCATCGATCGCGATATCGGCGCCCGTGACGTAGCTCGACATATCGCTAGCAAGGAATGCAATCACGCCCTTGAGCTCCTCGGGTCTTCCAACGCGGCCCAACATGGTCTTCTTCTGAAGCTCTTCCTCGAACCATCCCCTGTCGTTATCAAAGCTACCCGGCCGTGAGAACGATCCAGGAGAGATGCTGTTGCAACGTATCCCATGCTTTCCACCGATGGCTGCGATGTATCGCGTTGCCTGCAACATCGCTGCCTTCATCGCACCGTATTGTATCGCATTTCCCATTCCAGGTGTGTCCCTGTAGATTGCATGATTGGGTGCAACATGTCCAAGCATCGATGCGACATTGATGATGCTCCCACCACCCTGTGCTTTCATCACACCATACACTACCTGTGTCAGCATCAGAGGCCCAACGAACCCATCAGTCGCTGCACGTGTCGCACCGTCGACCGTGAGATTCTCAAAATCAAGCTCCTTGCTCCACTCATGGCTGTTATTGACTAGAATGTCGATGCGACCCGTTCTGTTGAGAACGACATCAACGATTGATGACATCGGGTCTGCTGTGACGTCAGCGACGACTGTGTGAAAGTTGCTGACATTGATGTGTGTCGTGAATGATGTGCTCTTACCCCTCGACACGGCAAAGACATCACAGCCAAGCTCACTCAATGTCTCACACATCGGAGCGCCGAGCCACCCAGTGCCTCCAGTGACTATCGCAGTGCGACCCTTGAGGTCAATCAGCTCATTTATCGGTTTCATCATACCCAAGAATTCTATTAACAAATGCAACGTTGTTCATGAAAAGCTCTTTCTCTTTGCCGTTCTCACCGCGTGCTGTCTGAAACGTCACATACTCTACACATGGCCATCCCTTGATGTACTCGATATCATCCAACGAGGTGTTTCCCTGACCGAGTGGCACTGTCGAACCAAGCCTCTTTGAAAAATCCTTCACATGAACATTATCAACCCATTTGCTGACATGCTTATCGTAATCTGTGATGTAGATGCCGTGCTTCGTCATGTTTCCCGTGTCCATCGTGATACGAAAAACATCATCATGCTTGTTCAAGAGCTGCATCATCGCCTCTAACGTGTACGGGTCGAGGTCTGTCTCTAAAGAGAACGTGATGCCTTTCCATATCCTAGCGACATTGACGAGCTCCATCATCACGCAAAGCATGAGTGATGTATCGTGTGCAAGCGATGCCTTCTCAAGGAATGGAAGCACAAGCTTTCTGATGTGTTGCTTCTGCAACGTTACACATGCATCAGCCAACACTCTGCTTCTGAACGATGACGATATGAACTCATCAGATATCAGAACGTCTAGACACACTGCACTGACATCAACGGGTAGCTTTCTCACATCACACCTGTCAAGCTGCAACACTGACTCACGCTCAGTCCATATCCACTCGATGTGTGATGCTTTGACCTCACGTGCTATGTCAAACTCTTCTTCCCATCGACCCCATGGAAAGCTCTGGATGAAATCACTCTCCTGTGGAAGAAGACGTCCCTGTATCACACCGTACATACGCGGTGTCGTGCGTATGAAATCACTCATCGCTTTTCAACATCCGTGAGACGCTGTCAGTGATTGACGACGTCAATGAACCCACAAGAGGTATGTGCAACAGAGAATGTGCATTTATGATATCGATTCGATTGATAAGCACATTCTCTGTATACTGAATGTTTCGACCTGAGAAGTCAAGGGCATCAGTCATACACACGCCCGACGCTTTCATCGATTGTCCTCGTACAGTGCGGCGCGCCTGGCAGAGCGTTCTAGCTCTGAGATGATGCCGCTAAGACCGAAAATACAATCACCTGAAAGAATCAGCTCCTGCATACCTATGAACGTAGATGTTTCTGTCGTGTTGAGATTCCAGATACGCTTGAACTGCTTAGAGTGTAGCATGCAAACATCACCCATCGGTTCTCCATCATCGTTAACGATTGCAAAGACGTAATACGTGTCATCGCCGTCTTTATTGAATGACTCAACATGGTCGTGTGTAGCAGTGATTGTCGTTCCATTTTTCACAGACTTACAGCTCAATCTTGCGAATCGCCGACCGTTCGAATAAAGCAAGATGCCGCCGTACCTCTCGTCTAGGCTCGGTATGAATGATGAAAACAGCTGCCTCGATGAAGACTTTCCACAAAACGCGTCGATTAGTTGTTTAATTGTCACGATACGAACACAATCAACATTCAACTTGGCGCTCAACATCCGCTGCATATATTTTTCAAAATCATGGCCCTGCTTAGCTCTGCCTGATTCTTTATCATACGTCATGATGCTCTCCAATCAAATCTCATTAGCACACGTGCGTGTGCATTCATCGCAACAGTTGCAGACATCATCATCACAACCGTTGACGTCGCTATCATATGGGCATGGATGACGTTTAGTGCCAGCGTTTATGCCGCACTTTTTGCATTTTCTTTTTCGTTGTCTCTTAACGTCAATCGGCTTCACACTCTCATCACTGCTTTCATCATGTTTCATATGATTGTCCATCCACCGTCAATGATTATCTCTGCACCCGTCATGTATCTGTTATCTTGTGAAAGAAGCATTCTCATGGCTGGCTCAAGGTCCTTCAGTGAAGCCATCCTACCCATCGGTGCATACGAGCCATATAGGTTCTTAAACTCAATCGGTTGGTCATGTGAGACACCGCCAGGAACGATGCAGTTGACGCGTATGTCGGGTGCAAGATGCACAGCAAGGATTCGTGTCAGATGTGCAACGCCCGCTTTCGACACAGAGTAACCAACGTGCTTATGAGCGCCGTCATACATGTCTGGTCGAGCAGAGACGATGCCAGTCGATGCACCAAAATTAACGATGTTGCCGTGCTTGTTGTTTCGTGCATACTCACGACAGACTGAAAAGAGCGACGTGAGATTGACCTCAAGACAGTCTCTAAAGCTCTGCAAAGGAAGGTCGAACAGCGTTCCTCTCTTCTCACCTGAAGCAACGTGGTCGTTGAATGCGAACAGATTCACTATCGATGATGCCTGGCCCTGCGGAGATGCAAAGAACTCCCTGACATACGCTTCATCAGTGAGGTCATGGCCGAGCGCGACATCAAGCTCGATGACCTCCTCAAGCAACGTATTCATTATGAACTGCACCATGTGCTGTCCAATCAATCCCCTAGAACCTGCAACTATCACAGTCATTTTTCGACCTCAATAATTGAAAAATTTTTCGACCTTACATCACTTTCACGTATTCTAACTAATTTTAGACAATGCTCAGCAAACCATTGATTTTGTTCTTTATCAGTTTGAATTTTTTTCAAAATTACTTTATCTCTAGCAGAACTTGAATTAAGAAGTTGTTCTATCGATCTATCAAGACCATGCCAATAATCACCATCAACTTGAATATAAAGCTTTTTAGACTTAACATAAAAATCGATCGGCCACTTATGAACAAACACTTGATATTCAACATCATCAATTCCAAACAGTTTTTGAAGAAAAATATCTACATGACATTCAGGCTGTGTTTTTTGTCCATATGATGAATTTCGCTTCATCGTTTCATGTTGTCTAGCCCTAATCGACGGATCATTTTCAATGGCTTTTTTCATAGAAAAGCTTTTTTTCATTTTGACTTCAGGTCTATTTTGAGATTCTGTAAGAGAGATTATCCGTTTTTCTCTAACAACTGGATCTATCCAACTAATTTTTAGCTTTTCACTTTTTTTGAATCGAACTTCAGGTCTATTTTGTGCTTCTTTATTTGAGATTCGTTGTTTTTCTTTGACTGTCGGATTAGCTTGTATCTTTTTTGATATCTCAGAACGTATTTTTCTTACACCAGGTTGAGACCAGATTTCTTTTTGAGCTTTACTCTTTTTTTCTCGAATATCATCACGATTAGCAAACTCTTTCATTGCTAGTTTATGATTTTTTTTAGCTTCTACTGTTTGACAACCATTTCTTTGTGAAAGATCTCTAATCTCTTTCCATTTTTCATCATGATGCTTACGATGAATACGCATTCCTTTGTTTGATTGAAAATTTCGAAGACAAATATCACAAATCATCTTTTATTCCATTCTTTAACTTGACTAATAAAATCAATGCCAACATTTCGTGACCACTGTTGACATATTTGCTGTGTAATCAGCCCCATTGGTTCTGAGTTAATACAACCCTTTATCAATTGCCCGTTGAGACGATTACATGGAATAAGATTAGTGAACGTCCCAGTGAAAAATGCCTCATCTGCATTTAGAACATCATAAGGTTCAAAATTACATTCAATAACCTCGAGACCAAGCACCGGTGCTATGACATCGATGATGTACGTCATGCTACATCCACGAAGCACATTCCTGAGTTCTGGAACGATAATCTTACGGTCTTTAATGATGACAAAGTTCGCACCTGTGCCCTCTGCGATAAGACCCTGTTCATCAAGCAGTAGCGCCTGCGCGTCCTTACCGTAGTGATTGGCCTGGATGTTCGCCAACATTAGATGAGCCCTTGAACGAGATTTCACCTTAGGGTCGAGGTATTGAGACGATATCTGTCTCTGCGGCACGATGACAGCATTCGCACCAGTCTCATAGAAATGAGCCATCGTCTTTGCTGTCTTACTGAGAGGCCATGCGTTGATAATCCACGTCGGCTGGCCCCATTCCTCACCCTCATCAAGCTCAAATACCTCACGATACACAGGTAGTGGGCCACGAGAGACATTAATCATGAAACGATACTCGTCATCTCTATAATGGGATTCATTCCTAACCATGACATCATGGATGATATCACGGAGCTCATTTCGCGTCTTATTGATGGGAATTGAAAAGCTTCTCATCGATGAAAAAAGTCTATCGATGTGCTCGTCGAGTAAGAAATGACGATGAACAAACGTTCGATGCATCTCAAAACAACCATCACCAAACATGAATTGTGAATCAGTCCATGAGATGGAAAGCTCCTCATCAGGAAGCCAACGACCATTCTTATAACCGATGCGGCCCGTAGAAATTGGTCTCATTGGATGACCCTCAACAAGATACAGTTAAAAAAAATCATCCCTCAATCTGCCTCTTCTTCCAATCATCATTACGATACTGATTGATGACCGTCAGCCCAGGATGTTTCATGAAGAAATCGACAATCTCAGAACGAGTGCATCCAGAGCCAAGGATGCGATGCACTGTCGAAATGACCCAATAATCTTGCTCATAATCAAGCGTAAGACGGATGTCCTTCTCAATCGGTTCAACATAAAATCCAAGCATCGCCTGCTTCAGACCCGGCAACAGATGCTTCCACACCATCTCAGTGCTGATGTTTGGATTAACGTTGTCAAGCGACGATACTATCGACGACGTCTTGAATGCCCAGCCATGTGAGCCAAGATACGCATCCATGTTAGGAGCAACGACGTCTAGGCCCCTTGCTTCAAGCTGGTCCATCGACTGCTGACACAACCCACCATCAAAGAATGGGTCGTCAGCATCGACTGTGATGAACTGTTTCACACCAAAACGCTCACATGCCTGTGCCCACCTCAACATCTTATTCTGAGCAGGGCCCCTGTGGATACGTTCTCCGACGATTGGACGCAACATCTTCACAAGAGCATCATCAGAAGAGTCATCTGTCGTCGCGATGATGGGAGAAAATCCGAACCCGATGCATCTATGAACGACATGCTGTATCACAGTCGTCGTGCCAAGAGGCAGGAGACACTTTCCAGGAAGCCGCGTCGATGCAGTTCGAACAGAGATGATTGCATCAATCATTCCCATGCTCCTTCTCAAGAACACGCATCAGATGCTTGAACGTCGAACGCATGAACGCGGGGGCGGGTGTTGTTGCACCGTCCATCCAATGCTTAATCGTCTGTTGCGACACACCCATCTTCTCAGCAAGGTCTGCAAGCTTAAATTGCATCAATGCATATGCATTCACTAACGCTGTCCTACATGCGGGTGCATCCTCAAAATCAACAGCACGAAGCTCATCCATCAATGCAATGTATTCACTGACATCCATTATGTGAATAACTGTATCATGAATTGATGAACGTTTTCACTGGCGACATCGACACGATTCAAATGAGCGCCACGGCACATACCAACGATTGCATCAACGTCTGTTTCAAGCAAACGCGTGTATAGGTCATGCTCAGGATGTGAAAATGTGCTCCATGGATGCTTGTCTGGGTGAAGGTCAATGTTTATGTACCTACAACCGGCCTCGATGAGGTCAGTGTATGCAGTCGAACCGAATCCGACGACTGCGCGTGATGCCAACGCCAGCTCAATGCCCTCCGCGGGATACCACACATCATCCCACACAACAGTGCAGTCTGACGATGAGACTGCCTGATGCTTGCGGCGTTGCTTAACAACGACAGAGAATCCATCGTCTTTGAGCGCCGTGATGACAGCGTTTGCTGATGCAACATCACCCGCATCAGGATAAAAGATGAGGATGCGCTTTTCATCGACATCAACCCTTGATGCTCCATCCCAGAATGGAATTGGGTGTGGCGGGTGGAGAAGATTGAGACGAGAGCCACGAGAACGAACATGCTCAATCATCCATCGTGTCGGACAGACATACACATCACACAGCGCAGAGACGTCATCGTGGTGCCAATTACAATCGAACCCGTGCTGTATCGATACTCTCTTAACGTTGCTACTGAACCTCTCTGCAGGAAACTCAAGCGACACAGCGTAATCAACGACAGACGAAGTATCAAACGGCCTAACCTCTGCCCAGGGACAGCGTTCACTGACACGGTCGAGCAGCACCTGAAAGTTCTCGTGTCGTGCGAAACCGTTATACTTCTCACTTCGTCTTGAGACATCGAACGACTGGACGACATCTGGCATGACATGATGTAGCACCCTACTGAAGGGTATCATGTAGCGAAGCTCAGTGAGCCCCGTCATGATGAACGATGCGCGCTTCATCTCTTTGGATGGCCCAATGTGATTATGTAGAGCTGTGGAGATGCTGGCCAAAGCATCTTGAACCTGATGCGTTCGTAATCGTAATCAACGAGCGCTGGCACCTCATCACAGATGATTTTATCAATGTCGGGTGCATCAGAATACCCGAAGCGCCCAGCGATGCTCTTCACAAACGCCTGGACCTCGGGTTGCATCACAAACTCATGACGCCATAGGCATGAATGAAGCGTGTTACGTTTATCATACGCCCACTCATGCTCACCGTTCCTGACCCAACCGACCTTGAACGCATCGAAGCGCCAATGGTCGCCGAGCCCAAAATCAAGCATGATGCGCCCACCAACATTGAGATGAGCATCACACCTATCGATGAAATCACGTGGATTACGTGAAAAATACGGACACCTCGTCGAGACTATCAGGTCGTACTTTCGCTTGAGGCTCCACTCTGAGTTGATGTCCCACGAACCTGCTCCACCCAGACGAATGTCATAGAAGTCTCTGACAGAGCCTGGCACAGACGCTGTGAAAGCGTTCTCTCCATCGAACCCCAAGAACGCAGTTGCATCAGACATGACGCCCTCAAGTATCTGTCGATACTCTGCAAAAATGTATGGGTCAGACTTACCCATCACATGCTACCTGACATGAGACCGTCGATAAAACTGAACTCATACTCACCGACATGCTCATGAAGGAATGCAATCAGCTCTGTCGTCATCTCACTAGAAAGGTAGTTGCTGTCCCATTCACATGCATGATACATGACCTCGAGTGCATCATCACGCATGACCAATGGCTTCTGCGGAGGAGCACAGTGATACATCACATGTCTCAAAGATGCATAGGCACCGTCATACGTCTTCATCGCATAATCATCTGGGCTCAATGCAAACAACGTAAAGCCCCTATCGTGGAATGCACGCATCGCATCAGGGCTCATACGCCATGCAGGAGGCCTGATGATGGGCTTGAATGCATCGATGAGGCCGGCCTTGGTGACACCTTCGAACATCCCATCGATGACACACAATGCATCGTCGTAGCTCAGGTGCTGTAATTCATCATTATTTGACCTGCCCGGTATCCCATGATGAAGACCATGATATGCAAGCTCATAGTTATTCTTGTCTAGACCACGCAACACATCACAGAAGTCGGGATGCTCATGAAGCCAAAGGGGTTCTGCTGTCGCCGTGTGCCCCACTGTTCTCCAGTATGCTATCGGGACGAACAGCGTGAACTTTACATCAGGAAATTCCTTGATGATGCGCTCACACTGCCGAAGCACACGTATTGATGACATCGGGTGTGGAGAAACATCGTCTATTGATATGTTCAGAGGTGTTGTCATTTTTTGGGTCTTCCAAACGTCCACCCCAATTCAAGATACTTGTCGACTTCATCTACTTTGACATGCTTATATCCAGACATCTCTGGATTCGACATTATCTTTCGACCTGAAAGACTTTCAGTCATTTTCTTTTTATTTTTAGGATTTGAGAATTGGCGCTTAGTTGCTATACGTTGCTTTTCTTTCGTTTCTGGATTTGACATCGCTAACTTTATTGCATCACTTCGACGTTTTTTAACGTCAGGCCTTGCATCAGTAACTTTTCTACGAAGTTTTCGATCGGCATCAGTCCACATTTTTCGAAGACCTTTGCTGCGATTTTCTTTTGCTTTTGGCGTCGACAAGCTTTCTTTAACAGCTTTTGAATGACGCTCCTTTACGTCTGGTTTATTTAAAGCATTTTTTATCGCTACATTACGCTTTTCACGATTTTCAATACTAGCATTTGCCCATACTGCTTTGCTAGCAGCTGATTGTCTAGCCTTTACTTCAGGTAATGCTAACGTTTCTTTCATTGAAAGGCTTAGTCGTAGTAATGCTTCTTCACTCAAAGACGAGCCTCCAGCTAGTTTATTATAACCGTACCTTGAATCATTCGTTTTCCATAGTGCTATATGTTCAATTTCTCGTTTATCAAGCTCTTCTCTTGATGAACATTCACAAACTAACTGCCACTTGAACCCGTTAAAGCCGTATTTCTTTAGAGCATTATCTAAATGAAGATTATGACCTTTCTTGCTATATCTCTTAGAGAGATATTTCAATAAATCAACTACTGCAACTCGATTTCTTGTTTGTCCAACATAACGTTTTTGATTTACAATGTTCGTTGCACAATAAATCACTCCATAAACATTAGACATACTTTTCAATTAACTCCACTAATGATTGACCAGCGCTTTTTCTAATATTATAAACAGGAAAATTTCCAGCATTGACACGATTTGCTAGTGTTGATAATGCTGTCTCGAACGACTCATTGAATGATTCTCCACAATTTCTGACATACTCTGGGATGCTTCCTCCATTCATATGATAAAGGATGGGAAGGCCACAAGCCATCGCCTCTAGAACGTGGTTGGCGCCTGCCTCTTCCTCAGACGCTGTCACATACACATCATGCATCGGAAGAGACCTCGCAAGCTCATCGACGTCTAACACACCAGATGATGTGAATGTTGCCGTATCGGGTGCACGTCCGTAGAACGTGAACGTGTGCCCATTGTTCTTACACCACGCATCGAGCTCATTGTAGAACGCGAAGCCCTTCTTCGGGTTCATCGACCAATGATGCGTCACGAACCTGATGTTCTTCTGAGGAATTGGACGACTCACACGTCTATGTGCAAAGAACGCTGGATTGGGTGAATTCCAAATGACAGCATAGTCATTCATCATCTTTCCTAGCTTGAAAAGACTGTCATTGACCATCGTGGAGCACCACTCACTTGGAAATATCACGAAGTCAGACACGGGTGCAGTTCGAATGACGAGGTTTCTCAACTCTGGTTTCCCATGTGTTCCAATGTCTCCGACGCGCTGCACGATGAACGGTCGCTGTGATGCATTCGGGAAGATTGCCATGATTGCATCGTGTGAAAGCTCATCACTCGTTGCACCCTGTCGTGGGTCCATGCAGAAAATGACATCGACACGTGCATCATCACGGAATGCATCTGATAATGAAAAGATGACATCATGACCAGCTGCACGTGCCTCATTGATGAATGACTGGAGGATGCGATTACCTCCTCCCCACGGGCCAGTGACCGGCTTGCGATTGCAGTATATCGTTAGTCTTGTTGTCATGATTGTGCTCGTTTTAATGCAGTGATGATTTTCTGACGTGCTAAATCAACATCATCGTACGACCATACAATAATAACATTATATCCCATTTTTTCAAGCTCTAAAACCCTTCTTCTATCTACATCCCACTTTTCTGATGCAGAGTACCCGAATCCTTTGACGATATCATCTGGCTTAAAGCGTAAAGGAGTTGCATGAACATGGTCGCCATAAAATTCAACAATGACTTTTTTTTCTTCATTGAGCTCATCGACGATTTTGCTTTTAACATGTTGCTCTGGTACAAACCCTAGCTCGTCCATTCCGATTAAGCTTCGCATTTTTTGATGAAGCTTTGAGAGACGACATCCTGAACGGGACGTCTTTAAAAAGGCCTCAAGCTTTTCTGGATTATCTGCAAAATACTGTTTCATTTTGGCAGATATCTTCGCACGCTTTTCTGGTTTAGAGTTCGCTACCCTAGTCGCATCAGCATGATGTTTCTTTTTTTCGACATCAGAGTATGCTGCATTCACTGATGCTACTCTTTTTTCTCTAACATCAGGGCGATTTTGCGCTTCTTTTTGTGCATTGGAGCGCTTCTCTTTCATCTCTGGCGTTGCCATCATTTCTATCATTTTTTTATGATAGTCTTCATTTAACCATAACAACTTAATTCTATTGCCGACTTTTTCTCGTCTAGTCGGGTCGTCGATATACACCTGTTTTTGTGCATCACTTCGTCGTTTTTTTACATCTGGACGAGCATTAGCTTCATCAATTGTGCGACGAAACTCATCAGAATTGTAGTACGCCTGTCGAGAAGCTCTCTTCTCAGGATTAGCATGTTGTTTTATGGCTGATAAGCTACGTTGCTTTCTAACCTCTGGCTGTGATGCATACGTTTTTGTAGCAATTCGTCTACGTTCTCTTGATGCTGGGTCGTGGTTTTTAATATGAATCGCTAGACCGTTGCTCGTCTTGAACAGCCTATCACAGATAGGGCACTTAACATCGATGTTCTGCATTGCATGCACATGCTTCATGTGAATGCGGAGCCCCTTTAAAGAAGAAAACTCTCTATTACATTTTTCACAGCACAGATTGGAGGACATATTCGTACCTCTCTGCGACGTATCCGATGTCGATGTTAGTGTCAAATCTGCCCTGTCTTACAAGAGAAAAGTCCATTTTCGGTGGGTTGTACAACTCACATGGTTTAAAGTCCCACTCATCTTCTAGAATTATTGTAGAGTCTAAACCAGCAATCTCTTCTGTGCCACCTGTGGATGAACAAATGATATGACAACCAGCGGCGCGCGCATCAACAACAATGTTCGGGCAATGGTCGATATACGCGCAATGGATGAACGTGTCTGTCGCTCTCAACAGTGATATAAGCGCATCTCGCTCTAAATCTCCAGCATAGAACACACGCGTGTCTGCGATTCTAACGTCTGGGTCCTTACCCGCGATTATTAGAACGTCTTTCGGGCCTGAGTGCTCCATGAAATACCTGATATTCTCTCCAAGACGCTTATGCGGTCGCCATGCAGACGCGCACGTCCATACTTTCTCAACATCATGGAGCTCAGGAACGTGAAGGGCGTCGCATGACTGTATGGCTTCAACGTCGGTACCGTTGTGAATCACATGCATGTTCATGCGTGCTCCGAAGTAATTCTCAACCAAACGCCTATCAAACTCTGACTGCACAATCACGCCCTCAACCCTCTTATACGTATCCCGTATCGGTCTGTTGAGAAGCTGCCAATCCTGCGCACTGTTGAACCATATGCCATCGAGGCGTTGCACTATTGGAAGGCCCTCAAGACGTTGCGTCGCCTGGATGAACGAGAGCTGTACATCTGGTGACTCATGCTTCTCAACAACCGTGTGCCCTCTCATTGATAGAGCAGTCGCTATCTTGAGACCGAATCCATTCGGACCGCTTCTAGATTGAAGCTGCACATTGTCAAGCATGATACGCATCACTTTAAGAACCCTCTTGCTCTGACCAAATTGACTGTCGCAAGCTGTTTTCTCTCTGCCCAATCCCTATCATCAACAGAACAACTCCTGATGCGATACAGATAACACACATCTGGGATGTATTTTCTTACCTTCGCAACCGTCAATAGTGGCAACATGAGAGATTGATCGTATCCCCTTTGAAACCACACACTCTTGTTATCCTTGAAGTTATCATCAGATATAGAGTTCAACAGACGAGCGTCGAACGTTCTGAGATGTGATGAGCACCACGGCCACTGATATGGATTAACGTTCTGTGGCATCTCCCTTGAGATGTTTATGTCATTGATGTCCCACCGGTGTGCTGTCCATGCCACGGTATCGGGCTGTGAGTGTGCATCCTTCACCAACCTGACGGTCTCAGTGTTGCAGAGCTGGTCATCGCCGTCAATGATTGCGATTATGTTTCTGTCTGCATCATTGTTGGCGATGATTGTACGTGATGCATGAATGATGTTATAAAGAGCATACATCCTGCTTGACCCAAGAACGACAGCAATCCTACCATCAGACGCCATGGCCTCCTTTAGAGCATCTCTCGTGTCGTCAGTCGAACAATCGTCTATGAATAACGCAGACCAATCTGCGTCAGATTGCGCCTTCAACGATTGCACCAGGTCGTGGATGTTCGGAGCAGCATTATAGCATGGAATGATGAACGTTAACATATGTTTCATGATATCATACATCATCTGATGTGAATTGAACAGGGTGTGCCGTGTCATCATTCGGTCCATAAAACACCCACGAAGTTCTCCACGCACGGGGGTCAGAAAACTCAACAATGTTACCGTCGGCTATTAAAAATACAAACCGTCTTACGTGCTTTTGAAGCACTCCTGCGTTGGTGTTGACATCGACCAATAACAGAATAGACAATTCATAATTGCTACGTGAATCCATGAATCCCGTGTAGACGAACAACGTTCCAACTTCAAACACTGATGTGCTCATTCTTTGCATCTCTTCATCACATAAGACTTATAATCGTATAACGTCATCTCATCATGCCCAGGCTCATGAACAGTCCAGTTGATGATGTTGTACAGCCACGCAACCGGTTCTGGCAAATCATCATGATAATCTGGTTCTCCACCGCCATTTGACCAATCAATGACATCTAAAAACCGATGATGACCATCTATTTCACCTACATAGAGACGATACATTGTTCTCATGCCAAGCCAACGTTCTGCTGACATGCTATCATCAACAATCATAATGAACAGCGTTCCTGGCACATACTCATTCATACATCACTGTTTATGACAAAAAGACTGGTACATTCACCGTTTAACGGACTGACAAGCCTCCAGTTCTTCGCGTTCCAACTACGTGGGTTGTCAAGCTCAAAAACATCACCAAAAGAAGACAGAAAAAACATAGCGTTATCATTAACACTGACGAGAATAAATCTCTGCTTACACTTAGCAGTACATGAGCAGTAAAATAATGTTCCTGGAATGAATTGCTCTGCATCATCTAGAAATAAGTTTTTAAAGTTTTTCATTTGACTCAACTGGACCCAAGAATGTCGCTACTCCATCTGGAGAGACGATAAGCCACCCATTTGACCACATACCCACCCACATGTGTGGATTTACGACTGTTTCAAACATGACTGCACCGTTGTCATGTTTGCTATGTGAATGACTTAAAAAACGATACCACATTAAATTATCAGATTTAATTTCAAGGCTAACGAATAGACGAACCTCAACCTCCCATAAATTCTGCTTTATTAACAGACAACCGGGATAGATGTTATTGCTCATACCATCGCTCTATTTCGAAAACACCACAAGTTCATCTGAACATGATGAAAGCACATACCATATGCCGGGCCACCAGCGAGGATGAATGTAATCATGCAGGTCGCATGTCGTGGCACCTGAGTCATAAACGAACGTTCTTAAAAAGAGATAACGTCCATCAGACAGACTCGAAACAAAGAGAGCAGTGATATGCGATGCATATTGATGCGTCATATCGTCCATTTTTCTAATCAACAGCATACCTGGAGTAAGCGTCTGTATCATAGCATCAGTGACCATCTACGTCTCCCAATATCAGTTCATTGGTTGAACCGAGAAAAACGACCTTCGTTTCAGGTGCAAACACAGGATTCCATAACGACACAACCTCGATTGATTCAACGTCGTGTGCACCGCTGGGTCTAACGCAGACATCCACCTCTAAGAACACGTACACATCACCAAATGGATGCTCATTGTCACGAATGCGATTCACCAACAATCGATACACTGTGCCTTGTCTCACATTCCGTTTGTTCCAAATCAGCAACGTTCCCAGAGGGATATTCACGTTTGACAGAAACACATGTTCTCTCTTAAAAGCGGACATAATCATTCAACCTAACAGGGTATGACTCCCCAACATTGATGAATGAAACATTTTTTTTGGATATCCAAAGATGAGGAGCATCGTAGCATGCTAAATAAGAAACGCCGTTAAACGTCTCTAAAAACTCATACTTGTTTTCAACAAACAAATCACCCATGACAACTCGTCGAATCAACAACAGAATCATGTTTGGTATGTCTTCAGATTGAGGTTCTACAAAAAACAGCGTCCCTGGCAACCACTCCATACTGATGATTATAGCACGACTTTAACATCCATTACAACGCTGTAGTATGCATCGTTGTACTCAGTCAAAGGCCTCTCTACATCATCCGGCTGTATGTAGCACCATGAACGTGAGTGCCAGTCTATCGGTGACGACTCAAATAGCTCACCATCGCCATCGAGAAACACGTATGACGAAGAGCTGCCAGGTGATTGTCGTATCAGAAGCAACGCTGCATGGCGGCGAGCCAACACAGAACGGAAATCTTTCCTAAAGAACAGCGTCCCTGGCTTAAAAAACTCATTCACAGACGTCTGCATCAATTGAGAAGATGTTATCAGAAAGCAACCTAATCGCTCCTGTCGGTGATGACATCAGCTCTTCTGTCTGAAATGGTTTGAGCGTCTCTCTAACGGCGGCGTCCCTACGGGCCTTATACGCCTCGTGGTCAAGCGAACGAAGCGCGGCGTTCCCTGGGTCCTTGCACACTCGACATATCGGCGGCACAGACAGCGGGTTGGGAAGCCTCATTGAGTTGAACACAGGATGATGCCACGCCCAAAACAGGTCATCATTTGTCATCTTGTCAATGTCTGCTATCATCGGGCTTATCCTGTTGCAGACAGCTAGCTCAGACTGTCCCTTTCGAAACGGGTCTGACTTGAACAGAAAGCTGCTGAACGGCTCATGGCATCCACCAGCATACGGCTTCTCATCAGTTGGGAATGCAGTCTTTCCACTCACAACATCAAGCGCTGGGATGATTGACTGCTGCTGGTGCTTCTGCTCAACGATGAACTTCGGCTCTTTCGGGTCAAGCTGTAATCCAACACGAGCTGCCTCATCATAGACTGCTCTTAGAGTGTCATTCGTTAGCTTGACATCATCGTACAATGAGACATCTTCATCAAAGTCATTTGGAGACTTATAATAAAGATAGACGGTCATCATATCAACACCAAGAGACTTCGCCATCCTCACTGCCGCGACTGCATCTACCTGATTCAAACGTCCAATCCCAAAGTTGATGTTCGTCCTCGTCGGCACACCCTTTCTTGCGGAGCAAAAATACCTGATGTTCTCAATCACACGCTCGAACCTGTTTTTATTGCCCGGGCCCATCACCCTAGCATAGACCTCAGGTGTCGCTGCATGCAATGAGAACGTCAATGAGACGGGTGCATGCGCAATGAGAAAATCAGACCTCTCTTTCGTTAGAAGAAGACCGTTCGTCGATAGGTCTATCACGATGTTCTTGTTGATGTCCCTTATCGTCCTGATGATGTCGTCGAACGTTGGCGCATATAGGGGCTCACCCAACCCAGTCCGACCACCGATATTCACGACACGTGCAGAGCGCAACATCGACGTGAACGCTAGAACGTTCTCTACAGTCATGATGTTGCGTTGGTAGCTCTTTCCTATCTTATGAAGCTTCTCATCGACGCCGTTGATTTCACAGAAACCACACCTATAATTGCATTGTGCGATTATGGGAAGAGAAATGAAGTCAGGTCTCATCTGTGTGTTCATAGTCACCGACTTAGCTTAAATCGCTTCTTTAAAGCATCTCTAAGCATATTAATTTTATTTAAACGAGCTTCATGTTCTGGTGCTAGTTGATAATTACAGTGCTCACGATGCATACCTTCAAAATCTTTAAGACTAAGTCCAACAGCTTCTTTACGAAGGGTTTCAAGATCTTTATCGTTGTGTGTATCTAAGCCTCTAATCTTAGATTGCTGGTTAGCAAAATTTTGATTAACAATATTATGATTTATACCACGTGGAGGTTTAAAGTTATCAATCCACTCTTCAAAAAACGCACAAATTTGAACAAGCGCTTGTCTTTTAGCTTCTTTTTTACCAACGTTAAATATGAAGCTAAAAATATCAAAAATATTAAAATGAAAAATGCTAAACATATGTTCCTAAATTTCAAAAAATTCTAACTTCAATATATCACCAATCATTCAAGAATGCACTTGCATCGAACTTAGGATGCTTCACAAGCACCTGTCCGTAGTCAATCTGCTCATCAGGGATGCGTCTATCGTCAAAGAAAATCCTGCGGTCAGAGCGAATGAGTTCTTTGTCTTCGTCAAGCCCGTCGATGAACCTAGCAACCTGCATGTCTGGGCTCTTTGATGATGGGTCGTAGTCGTCGAAAAGTACAAACTTATTATACCTATCCTTGAGACATTCCCAGTCGTACTTTACACCCTCGAATGTGTGAAGCCCATCGATGTAAATCAAATCGACGTTCTCCTTGATGTTCAGGACTGCATCATTGACTGTTCCCTTTATGAGATTGAGCTTCGAAAGCCACTCCCTTGGAAACGCCTGACCCAGGAGCTTGAGGTGGTTCTCATCGAAGTTCGGGTCGACGCTATACACCCTGCCGTCGTCAAAGCCCATGTCTGTCATTGCCTTTGCAGCGCAGAGGGATGCATAGCCACGACCGAACCCTATCTCCAACATCGTTCGAATCTCATAGCGCTTGATAAGGGCATAGATGAGGAGACCACGCTCAAAATTCGGTCTAAAAAAAGCTCCTGCAGAGCGATAAAGCGGGTCTGATGGATGACGAGACTTTTTAGCAGTCAGCTCACCAATCTGGTCAAAGTCTCCAAGTGAAAGTGAAGAAACTGGATAATGTAGCTCTTCTAGCTTCTGTCTAATGTCTGTGTGTTTCATGGTAGGAATTCCTTTAATTTAGAAAAATCACCGCGCTTAACTTCTTTATCTGTTATTCTAACCAGCTTTAAATTATTGGTTTTAAACCAAGCATTTTGTTCACTGTCAGTGTGGCGTCTGCTATAGATGTTAATGTCTCGTTTTGTTTTTAACAAAGCTAATTCTTCGACTGTTCTGTCAAGGCCATGCCAATATACACCATCAAGCTGGATATACGCATCAACACTCTTGACATAAAAGTCAATAGGCCATCTATGAATGAATTTCTGATAAATGACATTGTCAATGCCAAATGTTGATTGTAGAAATGTCTCAAGCTTGGCTTCAGGTTTTGTTTTTTTTCCATATGTCCCATTTCGCTTCATCGTTTCATGACGTCTTTGATGAGCTTCTGGTGTCCAAGCTTCTTTAATTGACTTACTTTTTTTCTCTTTAATTTCTGGTCTATTTTGTGCTTCTTTTTGAATTTCACTTGCTTTTGCTTTATACTCAGGAGTACTATGTGAACGTTTAATAGACACACTTCGTTTTTGCACAACATCATGACGGTTTTGAGCTATTTTTTGAGCTTTAGAACGTTTTTCTTTGACATCTGGTTTCGATAATGATTTTGTAATAGCAGCTATTGTTCGCTCCCTAATCTCTTGATTTTGCCAATTTTCTTTCGTCTTACTGACATTCATCGAATGAACTTTTCCGCCAGGTTTGTTTGCATTTTTTCGACAATCATCATTACAAAATGTATATTTCTGTTTAAGAAAATCAAGATTATGTGGTCTTATAAATGATAACGAGCATTGATCGCAAATAAAACGCATAACAGTTTTCTTTTTATTCTTTCTCGGATGTGAATACTCAATCGTCTCAAACTTTATGAACATTTCTCTTCATCCACTCTTCTATCACTTTAGGATGTTTAATTTGACACCTTATGCTTGGTGTTGGCCTTGAAAAATCAACTCTCTGATGAAAAATCCATCCACCCATTTCTTTGCTCAACTTCTTTGCTAAAATGTCAATTTCATCATCACTGACGTCTGACCACTTCTTGTCGAAAAATTTATTGTTATCTGCAGTATCTTCTTGCTTAACGTCGTAAAGACTTTCCCAATGCTTTGACCAATAATTCTTATAAGTTTTTATCTTTCTTTCGATATTGAACCAACTATAATGATGCACTGACGGGAGGGCTTTCACAGCTTGATTGAACCACTCTTCGAACTGTTTTAGTGCATCAGGATTGCTAAATGCAGCCTGCCGAACTTGTTCAACATCAGGCGTATAGAACGATGCAGCAGGGACAACATCAAATGTATCATGTCTGACATAATCACAACCATCGCTTCCAGGAGCTGAAAATAATTCGCCGTCGCTGTCGAACTTTCTCAACTGTCGCGGAATACCATGTGTAGTAGTTGGAGCGTTCCAACTCAATCGCCACTTCCAAACGTTGATATCCATTCTTACCTTGTCTGGCCCACCCCAATATTCAATCACTGGTAATGAAAGAACAGGAATGTTTTTCGGAAGGATTTTTGCAACATCTCTAACCTTTTGATAATCATCTTCATGAACTAGTTCGTCGCTATCTTGCTGCCAGCATAATGTTTTTGTGCAAAGCGACCGAGCCAACGCCTTTTGTGCTCCATCAAATACAGCAAACCTCTTATGGCTCCAGTCTCTCTTCTGCTGATGAATAACAACACGTGCATCAGATGCAGCTAACGACTGCAACTTTTCCCACGTTCCATCAGTTGAGCCGCCATCAACAATCACTACTTCATCACAAAACCCTAACATTGACGTAATACACTCGACGAATGGATAATCTTGGCTTATACAATCTTTTGTCGTCGTATATCCAGATATCGTTGGCCTGTAGTCGATATCTGCTTTAATACCATTCCAGAATGTCTCTCTTGCTGCATAGAGATACGCTTCTGTGTTGAACATATCATCAGTTTCAAACCAAAGTTCATGACGATGCTGAACATTATCATTCAGATAAAGCTTACATCCAAGAAGTTTTGCTTCGATAACGAGGCGTGGACATGTATCTTCGCCTTTTGGAAGAAAGACAAGTCCTTCTGCTTGAACAAGCTCTTCAAGCATTTTTTCATAAGGTAGCCCCCAAACAACACGATGCTCAAGGCCATGCTCATTGCAGTATGCAACTGCATCATCAGTGCCCTTAACCCAAGACGGAGAACCACATACGATATTTCCCTTTCTAGGAAGTTGTTTTGCATTAAGAAGCTTAATTCTAGCGAATGTCTCATCATCAAATACAGATGAAAGTACCATATTGGGACGCTGTGATAGAAACGGAAATGCCTTATGATGTATATCCATCTGCTTTTCAGACATCCACCACAACGACTTAGCACCATAAAGAAATGCAGATACAAGCTTCCCTCTATCTTCGTTCTGACAATCACATTGAGTTTTCTCAATATCACTGTGCTTCATCGGAGAACGATAACGACAGAAGTGAAAATCAAAACTGATAATTGAATAACTCATATTGCCAACAATTGTTGGAATGAGCTCTGTGTTCAAATTTGAAAAGTTTCCGAATATCCAGTGTTTCCCATGGCCTTGTTGTAATAGCTCAACAGAAACATCACGTGAATGAACACGATACACTTCAAATGGAGATGCTTTAATTAAAGCCTCTGTCGTTAGTTCTGCTCCTCCGTTATAATCAGAAAGGAACATGTCAGAAACGACAACAACATCGCAGTCTGCAATCGACTTTGCTTTTGAAAAAAGATGTTCTGCTAAATTGATAATAGTCATTCAGCTCAATTATAACATGTGATAGTTCAACTGTTCAACAACTTGCTGATATTAAAGAGGTTATGACGTTCTAGAAGAACATTTACAAATTTATCAGACTAATTTTAATCAAACTAACTTTTGCGTGGTATTTGTTGTTCAACACACAACACAACCTGCTAGCGTTTGATTTCTTATTATCAAAGGGCACGGCACCTGACGGTGCCAACAGCCCTCCCTTTTTCTATATCATAGAATCTCAGCAGCAAGAGTCGCTAGCGCACTACGTTCTCCCTTAATGAGTGCGATGTGTGCAGCCATGGCATGCTCTTTAAACTTCTCAGCCGTATACGTCAATCCGTTTGACAGTGCATCTATCTGTGGATTATCAACCTGTTCTATATCACCTGTCAGAACTATTTTTGTTCCTTCACCCACACGTGTTATGACTGTCTTGACCTCATGCGGTGTCAGGTTCTGTCCCTCATCAATGATGATGTATGCATTTGGAATAGACCTACCCCTGATGTACGTTATTGCCTCAACCTCTATGATACCTTGGTCGAAATACATCTGCACCATATCACGCTTTCTAGAACCAAAAAGGAATTCAAGATTGTCCATGATGGGCTGTATCCACGGTTCCATCTTCTCTTCTTTTGTGCCCGGCAAATAACCGATATCACGTCCCATTGGTTGTATCGGCCTAGATACGATGAGCTTACTGAACTTTTTCTCTTCTATGACCTGTTTAATGCCTGCAGCAAGAGCTAAAATCGTCTTACCACAACCAGCAGCACCAATCATAGTCGTCAGCTTAACGTTGTCATCGAATAGAGCATCAAGCGCAAATCTCTGCTCTTTGTTTCTCGGCTTCAACCCCCAGACGTCATCAACGTTTATGATTGGTTTAAGCGTTCCATCTACACACTTTGAAAGACCAGACGTTGAGTGTCCGTTCTTGATTACGACGTATTCGTTTGGAAATAGGTCTTCATCGATGTTAAGCTTATCAACATCAAGCCCCTTGCTTCGATAAAACTCATCAAGGTTAGCCTTCGTCGTATTAACGACACGAACGCCTCCGTAGATGAGGTCGCTCTTTCCAATGTGATGTTTTAGATAATCTTCACATTTCACGCCGAGCGCATCACATTTGATACGCATGCTGATATCCTTCGTTATCAGCCTAACGGGCTCACCAAGCTCTTTTTGAAGCTCCAGCACTGCTGAGATGATGAAATTATCAGCCCTGTTCTTATCAAACTCTTGAGGGATGTCAGCGCTGAGCGTGCTTCTAATGATGCGAAGCGTTCCTCCACCTGGGAGCTTCACACCCTTCATCAGGTCTCCGGTGTGTCGAAGCTCATCTAGCACCCTGTTCGTGATGCGTGCATTTTTTCCTGCATCATCGAACCTATGCTCTTTGAGCTTATCAAGCTCTTCTAAGACTATGATTGGAATGACAACGTCGTTGTCCTCGAATGAATACACGGCACGAGGGTCGTATATGAAAACGTTCGTGTCGATGCAAAATGTCTTTTTCATTCAATCTCCACCTGTGCAACATCTGAACGTGCACAGCAGTATGCATTACCATCATCTTTAGATGAATAATGACGATGTTCCTGTCCCAGGAGACACATGCTTCTCAGCACATGCTCGATTTCGAGTCGAATGTCCGCGTGCAACATGCAACTACTGGATTGAAAACCCAGAGACGCAGAACTGTTCATTGCTAGCTGCCCAACATGGTGGTATGACTCTTGAAGCAATCGGAAGCTTCTTCGGTCTGACGAGAATGCGAGTCTGTCAGATTGAGAAGAACATCTATCAAAAGATTATGACCCAGCTTGAGGAACATCAGTCTTAGGCTCTTGTTTCTTTTTCTGAAACTTTCCTGACTGTTTCTTTTCAGCCTTCTGCTCTTGTGGCTGTTGAACATCAACACTTTCTGTCGTATCAACGCTCAACCCAAGCACTTTTGACTGCTCTTGCTCAATCTTAGCATCAGCTGGTGTAGCAACATGTTTTGGTTGTTCAACCTCATGCTTCACATCATTCTGCTCCACGCTGCTTACGACGACCTCTGTCTCTACGACTTGTTCGACAACAACATGTGTGTGCTTAACAGATGTAATGATGTCAGGAGTTGCTTCAGGCTTGGGTGCCTGAGCAACAACCTGAACGTTGGCGTCAATGACATGAACATCGTTTTGGATGAATTCACCCTTGTGCGTTGTCGAATAAGACTTGGTGTGGTCCAACCCCTTCACTTCAATGTCATGTCGAATGTGTCTTCGTGCCATATGAACTAACTATACATCACCAGAGCACTTCAAGCTCTCCTTTCATGACACGAGCTAAAGTTGCTTTCTTTCCTGTGATATGGTCATTCACAACATCATCTCGTTCTCTGTAAGTCCGACGCTTATCGCCGCGGGCTCCACAACCCACCATTTGTTTTCTATCAGAACTTAACTGTTGTGAAAATGATGTATCATGAATTTCTTTAAGACGTCTTTCAAGCTCATTCCATGCATTTGCTCTATTTTGTGCTTGTGAACGCTCGTTTTCAGATCTAACTTGTATTCCAGTCGGACGGTGTGTTAATCTACATGCAGTTGATGTTTTATTTCTGTTTTGGCCGCCCTTACCGCTTCCTCTCATAAAAGCTTCATCAACATCACTTGGATTAAGTTTAAATGTGCTTTTCGCACCGTCTTTAATAACAGCAACCGTGACAGTTGATGTTTGCACTCTATCTCTCTTTTCAGTCGGCGGAATTCTTTGCCATCTATGGCCGCCTGTTTCATTCTGAAATGATGCATATGCACCATCGCCCTTCACTTTAAGAATGATTTGCCCATCATGCTCAAGTCTTTCAATGACGCTAAAGACGCCTCCGAGAACAAAACTTTTCATACATCGCTGCCATATCCTGCGCTAATAATTTTGCATCTTGGCCGCCTTCTGCCGCCCTAATTTCAACCGCTATGATATCCATGTTATCTCCCTGTGTCAATGGAACATGTCCCATTGACTCGTCGTATCACTCTAATGCATTGATTATCTGTAGATGATAATCACATAGTCATAAAAATCGATGACTTGGAGTGTGTCAGGTGAAACAGAAGCTAAAATACGGGTGGGTCTTCATCTGAAGATGAGAGCGCAATATTCTTTGCATTAACTTGCTTATCTTGTTCAAGTTCATCATACGCTTTCATCATTAATACAATTTAAGTATAAAGTACGGTAAATAACACTACTGAAAAAAAATGGAGCTGCCGGCGTTTGCAAGCCGGGTCCAAAAGACTTAGAAGCGATGTTCATTCACAGGTTTGGTGGGCTAAGCCCACGTTCCGTTGAAACAGATATGTGTCATAGCATTAACCCAAGCTAGACGGGTCTTTGCTTCGTTTATCGGGTGTGCAAAGAGACCCGATGAATCACGCCGCGAGGCGTAGTTCAGATTCGAAATCGTTGCCGATTATCAATGTTGTCTTCTTAAGGGAAAAGACGGCCCACCTGCACATCGTATCATCATCCTCTGTCGAAACTTATCAGCCCCAAAGAATTACTCTGTCGCGGCGGCCTTCTTGGCCTCTGACACCGTCAACTGCACAAGGTCATGGGCCTCCTTCTTTAGGACTCGAAGGCCCTTGCGAGCTCTGACTCCGGCTGACGAATTACCCTTAGCGTTCTTCAGGACGTCATCCTCAATCGAAGCCACAAGGACCTTGAGTCGTTCCCACTGTTCAACAATCACTGCATTAGGTTCCTTCATTTTTGCCTCCTGCGTTCTTCTGACGCTTTTCACTATACACCCATGAGCGTGGGTTGTAATGTCTCGTTTTTTAAGCTCATCTTTTGTTTCATCACTGCGTCTCCATGACGGCCATCTCGACACACATTTAGTTGCAGATGAAAGAACGCTTAAAAACAACTTTTGTTCATTTTTTTGTCTCATATTTCAACTTGTTCATGCTTTCTTTTAGTTCATCACTGATTTTATTAAAGCTTTCTTTTGAAAAATCAGTGATTCTCATCAATGAAAAACCCAACTTCTGTGCTAGCTCTGTTTTAAGCTTATCATTCAAAGCGATGCCCATTACTTTTGAGATATGCTTAGCACTAAATTTTTTATCAATGCAATGCTGAACATCATGCCAACACTTACCGTCGATTTCAATCAACAAATTAAGTTGTGGAATATAGAAATCGTATAATTTCCATGCTTTACGTCCTGATTGTTTTGTGTATGCAATCCTATACTGTGCTACGTAATTTATACGTTCATTTAATAATTGTTGTTCAAACATAAATTCTGGAAACGATTTAGCTTTCTTTCGATATAGAGAAAGCTCTGATTCTGACATGATTTTATTGTCTAAAATCTGCTTAATGACCTTTTCTTTACTTAAAGAAACGATTGATACTATCGTGGGAATTGATGCTTTTTTTGTTAAAAGTTCGTTTATTTTTAAGACAGTAAGTCTGTCTACTTTAATGAAACGTCCGTTGTTCGGGCCTGCCGTATTACCGAAGTTATTTTCTGGCTTATACGATTTGTTCTTTGCACGTGTTATAAGCATGTTTTTTATGCTTGTTGGATTGAGCATTGGGCTTTTCCAATCTGGATTGTTGGCCCTCCATGTCTCAACTTGACGTTTTTTTCTATCATTTTGGTTAACAAGCAACGAACAAATTTTTCCTCTTGTTTCTTTTAACACGTGCTCATCAACACAGTTTTTGAGTATTCGACGTATGATACCTCGATTCGTATTATAGCGTTTCGCAATATCATCCATTTTCATTAGATGATTAACGTATAAATCAACGATAACACATACATCATCATCTGTTAATGTAGATGTAGTCTTACGAAAAAAACGTTTACTGAATATTTCTGTTAGCTTCATGCTTTCTTTAGTGCTTTTTTGAATGACTCTGGAAACATATTTTCATGCTGTTGATAGAACTTTTCCCAATTGCTATCCAAAATGTATGTGATTGCGTGGTCTGTTTCATTTCTAATGCTTCTACCAACAGACTGTATGATTGTTTTTGCAGTCTGATACGGATACCACAGTCTATTTTTTGTCATACGCTTTTTTGTGAGAGGGTCCCCGAGGTATGGAAACGGTATCTTACACAGGATTTGGAATCGGCTCAGCTCATCCTTGAGGTCAATTCCCTCTGACAGGGATGGTGATAGAAGAATCGTCGGTTTCGATGACGCCGCGTGTTTCGCAATCATTTCTTCACGATTGAAGCTATCATGCATCAGCAAACGGCTGCTTTTCACGTTTCTCTTGATGTAGCTTGCGATTTTATACGACTGACAGTGGATGATTCCCTTGTCTCCCTTGTGTTGCTCCATGATTAGCTTCACCATTTCTGCAAGCTTCGGGAGTGTCTGGTCAATCGTCGACTGTGCCATTGCACCTACTGGCGCGTAGTAAATCGGTCTATTCTCAATCGGAAACGGTGAGTCTATCGACAAAAAATCGACCTCATCTTGTCTGAGGCCGAGCGTGGCACAGAACACGTCCTTATCAACGATTGTCGCTGACATCATCAGTACGCGTCTGCCGTACGATAACAGTAGGTCATTCGTGTATGGGCTGACATCGACTGGTTTGAACTCAAGCTTCTTGAGACCCTTCTCTTCGCTTTCAACGATGCTCATCACCCAATTGTCATCAGACCACATCTCCATGAACCGATGCATCTTACAGATGTGCTTATCAAGTAGCTCAATCTTAGATGATATCATCTCAAAGTCCTTGAGCTTATCCTTCATATTCAACTTCAAAATCATCAACTGTGCCTGCTCTAGATGAGCAACTGCTGCTGGGATGTAGGTCGTCCTCAGCCACTCAATCATCTTCGTCGGATTCGATGTTGATGGCCATTTCAGCTTAAGCGTATCCTTCGCGAATTTCTCTGAGACAGACGTTTCAACGAACTTGCTCAGCTCTGATTCAAGGTTATGGCATTCATCTAGCACAAGTAGCTCTCGTGGCTTAAGCTTTCCTCCGTATTTCGTCTCAGCCATGAAGTATGAATAGTTTGTCGTCCCTTCCTCTGAATCAATAAACAACTTCTTCTGACGCTTGTAGCAACAGTCTGTCGTGCATTTGCGCCAAAATGCGCTTCCCTGCGTCTCGTTCTTCACAAGTCGTTGGCTTTCACCACATGTGTTTCCAGTGTAAAATTCACATTTGTAGTTGCTCGCCGACTTGATTGACTGAAGCTCACCATTCGGTGGCCCAAAATCATGTACGTACTGTTCTTGTAAGACTTTTTGTGTCGTTAAGACGTAGGTACCGGGCACGTAATCATCATTTGGAATGCGAATTGAGTTCAAATATCTACCGACAGTTAAGCCAATGGCAGACTTTCCTGTTCCTGTCCCGAGCTCTGCTATTACATAACGTTTGTTGCTTTTAAGAAATGATGAAAGAATAAAGTTGATTGCTTTTTCTTGTGTATCTCTGGTAATTGAAAAAGGAAAAAAACGCTTCCATTGATAATCTGTATTCATTTTATTATTCATTTTTTAGTAAAAGACTTTAAAGAACTTTGTATAAACACAACATCTGCATCTAGCAATGCATCTTCAAAAGACACTTTTTTGAAATCTAGCTCTGTTAAAACAGAAAATGTTATGTCTTTTGATTCAAAGAACTTTTTAGCTGCTTTCCATTTTTCGCAATCTGGAGATTGATTTTTCTTTACAACCCATGACTGTTTAATTTCATATACTGATTTAGTTTTTTCTATGTAGAAGTCTATTGTGTATGTTCTTTTTACGCCGTTCAATTCATAATTGACTTTAAAACATTCTTGCTTTATATCATTCAATGAAAAGCCATTATTCTCTAGGTGTTTTATAAATGAATACTCTAACAAGCTTCTAAAAAAACGACCCTTATAATAACCTTTGACAGAGCGACCACCCTTTTGATAAACTTTACCAAAAGCAGGATTCTTTTCACCTTTTGTGTTATTTGAAAATTTTAATCTAATTTCTCTAGCTTTATCAATTCCGTGGATTTCTTCTAAAGTTTTTCCACGAAGCGACTTATTGTAATTAACTCGAACAGCTCTAGCAACTTCTTTTTGATGAGTCATATCAGCTGCTAAGATTGCTTTACTTAAAGTTTGTTTATATTCAGACATTTTTACGTCTGCATATTCTTTACCATGTTTTTCTAAAACATATTCATACCATGGTTTATGCGGGTTGAAACCAATTTTTCTAATACCTTTTGCATGTTGCCATGCATTAGAACATGATTTATTACAAAATCTTCTTTTATCACAACGCCGAAGACGTCGTTCTTTACCACAAAACTCACAATTAATTATTTTCCAAAATTTACTCATGTTATTAAATATGAGTAAGGAACTGATTGTGGTTCTTATGTTCTTTAAATTATTGAGTCAATCGCACCGAGCTTCTTTGCCTCTTCGGCAGAGATGTACCTATCACGCGTCGGTCCGTCGCGGTCATATAACTTTCTAACATTCTCAAGCGTTAGGCCAGTCTCAGCAGCAAAACATGAATCATATTTGTCTTCCTGCTGTTCAAATGCCTGAAGTGATGCGCGCATCTCAAAGATGTTTCCGTGGATGTGGTCCCATCCACAGTGGTACATCATCTGTGCATTTTTCCCCATCTTTCTTTCACCCTTCTTTCCAGCAGCAAGAAGAAGACAACCGGCAGACATTATCTTGCCAAGCCCGACAGTGTGAATTGGTGTTGAGACGTATTTCATCAAATCATACAGCATGAATGTGTCATACACGTCGCCACCGTATGTATTAATAATCATTGTGATTGGAGACTTTGCATCACGTTCTGATAGAGCAATCAACTTCTCTGTCGTTGAACGTATCATCTCTTCATCGATATCACCGACGAGGTAAATCGTTCTACTATCCTCACCACCCTCTACAACTTGTTCAGCATCGAATTGCTCAAACTCACGCTTTCGTTGCCTCGTCTGTTGCTTTCTGTTCTTCATAGTAAGTTTCAAACCTCAGTGATAAGAGTGCTTCGTTGTTGGCCAGACTCTAGACGCTCAATCAATGACGTGATGTCTTGAAGATAATCTCGATTCTCAAGCTCTAATGCTAACAAAAAGATGATTTTAAGCTTTTCCTTTTCAGAGACGCCGAAATCAATCAGTGTTCTAACGATTTGCCTGCATTTAACATTATGCTCTGCGCTATCTTCTTCTGTCGTTGTGCCGTAATGTTTTACATCAGACATGTAGCAATCATATCATCCATCGATGACATTGTTTCAATGTTGTGGAAAGACAAATGAGTTGCTAAACGGCTCTATACGGATGCTGTTTGGGCCATCAACACGTAGGCATTTTCCACTAACAACGCCAGACACATCCTCAGATGAAAGGATGATTGTAGTGTCCCATGCTTTATTTGCGATGACCCATGCGACACACTCCCAGATTGATACATCTGCACTGTATGATTCTAAAACAGAGATGATGTTTGAGGGTAGTGATACCTTTATATCATTTATTGAAATGATTGATGCATTGTTTTCAAGGCCGCTCAGAATCTCTGAATGACCGATGTCAATGACACGATGTACAACACCACAGTTATTGCATTGCGCAAACTTTGAAATGACATTGTCATTTTCATCAATCTCAGAAAACACAATGAACCGATGATAGACGATGTCTTTTCTATCACGAAACTGAGGAAGTGTGCAATGACACTCTACAAGATGTCGTATGCATGACTTCACTTCTTTTCAGTGATTCGACCTTCTTTGATTGCAACGCGTAATGTTTCACTGACCTGCTTTGAGCTTTGGATGAATGCATCATCGATTGACTTACTGATGATGAAATCGAGGCCCGATAGCTTACTTTCATCAATCGAAATCTGTTTATTTCTGATTGCATTCGTTAGATTCTTTGAAACAAGCGCTTTCGCATGTTTAAACATCAGTTGCACGGCTACATTAACATCTCGTTCAATGCTCATGCTATATCTTAAACGTTTGAGCACTCCTGTATAATAAGACATGCAACGATGTTGCTACTTATCACAATCCGGGGACAGAGCAATGAAAACACTCAAAGAAACGCATCAAAAAAAGCTAGCAATCCTGACAGAGCAGTTGAACAATAATCCAGATATCCTTCGAGAGGCAATCGACCAAAAGCAAATCGATGATATACAACGCGCTGTTGAAAAATTGACTAGGCTGTTTTCTGCTCCTGAGTTTGAAGAGCTACAATCAATGAGAGCAGGACTCTCAAGGGCTTATGAGAATCTGACTGACCTGTTGGCTGCTAACAGAATGACACGTTGGATGAAGCTCGGCAAGGAGCTCAAAGATGTTGGAACATTCACGACGGGTGTGATGGCATTTTTGCGACAGCTCCCACAGATAGCAATGATGATAACGAACTCTGTGAATGCTGGTGGAAACGTGAATAGAGATGAACCGATTGCACATATTTTAAGTGGAGACCAGGGCACACTCGGTAAGCTGTCATCAATCATTGTTAAGTCTCTTAGGCCAGCATCATTCTTTGGACAAAAACAGCTTCCATACGTTGATATGGAGCAGATTGCATTTGAAGTACTCGGACTGTCACTAAATCAGATTGATAAATTGAAGGAGCTTTCAACGCAATCACGTGTTGTTAAGAAAACACTCAATCCAGAGCTATTCAAATCGATTGATGATGCACTAAAGAGTCTAGGTCAGCCCTCCAAACCCGATGAAGCGAGTGAGCAGGGTCAAGAAAGCACAGTAACAAAACAAAAGCTACCCACGGTCGCTGTTGTCAAGCAAGACTTTCCTGTCATGTTTAGAGCGGCGGTCGCGAGCGCCTTTCCTGAGAGGGAGAAGGATGACTATGGTCATGTCAAGATAGGAACACGTGAAGCTGTCGCAAGGGACCTCTTCATAAAGAACATCATTGAGTGGTTAAAAGAGCACGGTCTTATCGAGACAAAGTGATGCTCCATCAAATGATTTCATGATGCTCGTTGCGTAATGAATTGCAGAACCGATGATTATTGCAGATGATTCATCCTCTAGAATGCCATCAAGCAATGAGATGTCGTAACCGCTTATCTTTTGACGTTGAACGACCCCGTATTTAAGCATCGAACGAATCACCTTCAGCCCGATGTCTAGGTCATGCATCATCTTACTACCCAACGACCCAGCATCAGACACACGTATCACGACTGACGCACCCGTCAATGACCTGACGCGTTTGTCAAGTATCATTCGTAGCGCAGGAATCTGTTCATCGATGCGTCGTTGAATGAGATTTTGTAGATGTGGTTTAATACCGTTTGTGCTTGAGCTTGAAATGATTGTTGTTGAGCCAGTGCATGTCACATTTTGGACCGTTGGAAGCTCATCATACTTGATTTGTGATATGACGTCACCCTTTAGCGATGATACAACATCACAGCCCGCAACCATCGCAACATCAATGAGCACATTTGCTGTCTCAAGCCCAAACTCAACGACGACTGGGACGACGTTCAGTGTTTTACGTGCATAATTGACGTTGAGCGTTGATATGACATCACGGCTGAACCCCCTAGCCATGATGACCATCGGTCTCTTAAGCTCATGACTACGTTGCAACATGTGGTCAATCTCTGACACATTCTCAATCGTGCCGTCAATCAGCGCTAGCTTAACATCAGATGCGAACCATCGTCCGTTTTTAAGAAATGATGCATTTGCACCGATGTTGAACATATGACCCATCAATAGTTCAACCGTGTTCGTCCCTGTCGTTGATGGTTCTATGAATATCTTACAATCACTTCCTGCCAACGCTATTGCCTCTTCAAGCATTCCAGCAACATTTGGCACGGTGCTTCTTAAGCGTTCTTTAAGAGCGACAGATGTCGTTGAACATGAAAATTCATCAATCATATGAAGCAATTCATCATATGATTTTATGATGCTAGCAGTCGAAAGCTCTGACGTGATGCTGTTCTTTAATAGCCTAATGAGATGCTTGCTTGATGTAGGAGCGACAATCTCACTTTTTTTACATGCATCAATGATGATTGAGCGAATGATGCTCTGTGATTCAGGAGCACGACTTAGCACGCTCAACACAGCGTATGCATCATTCATAACGTCTATCGAGCCATCTGGCATTCGCATGACAGTGAGGCCACCGTGTGTCATCGCTTCAAGCTCATTAACGACGATTGATAACGCTGATTTAATCTGTTCCTTGTCAGACAGCATGATAAATCATAACGCGCCCAATGGGATTTGAACCCATGACGTAGCAATTTAGAATTGCGTGTTCTACCGCTGAACTATAGGCGCTAAGCAAACGAATTTCCACAACCACACGTCGTGGATGCATATGGATTAATGAACTTGAATCCAGTTCCTGATAGACCCATGATGTAATCAATCATCACTCCCTCTAGATGCATCGCAGATACTGGGTCGATATACACGGTGATTCCATCATGCGTTGATACAATGTCATCATCGTTTTTGTTTGAAAAATCAAGAACATACTCAAACCCAGCACAACCGCCTCCTCTGATTCCCACACGTAATCCATCACCGACTACGTTCGGTTCTAGCATGAATTCTTTTATTGCAATGATAGCCTTCTGCGTGATTGTGATTATCTCATTGCTGTTTTCGCTTTCTTGCACGTGCCTCTTCCTTATACAATCGATTGAGTTGTTCTTGTCTGTCAAGCTGTATCGCAGTGAGACGGCGCTTGCTGATATCGTGTCTCTTTTCGGCTGCAACGACAACGTTAGACATACGCTTAAGCATTGCGTCTATTGCTCGTATAACGTTTATTAGGACAAGCAGAGCACTCTTCTCAAAGCCCCTTGACTGTGCAACATCCTTATACATCGCCTTGAGTGTGCCATCAGCATCAAGCGACGACTGCATGCCATCTAACAGCTTACGAAGTGCGTTAGCACGTTCTTGAAATGATGCACTCACGTGATTATCTCTTAAGTTCTTTGATGCGTTCTTCGATTTCGTTTATCTTTTCAATCATCGCCTGATGCTCTGCTTCAAGACACACCAGCCGATATGAGCCAGGATGTTTTCTACACATACCGCTAGCAGAAGCATCTCCACATGTGCATGCAGGAACACGCAAAATTATGCTCTCAGACAAACTCATGACAGCATTAGATATCCTGCTTCGTAGCTTGCCATATAGCTTTGTTATCATCATGTCTTAATCACTAGGATACACCCTTATTCATCGAAATGTCATTTCAATTGACACAATCATCATCATCATTCGATGTGCTACGCTTCATTATAGAGCTTGCCCACTGGACGTATTTAATGAGCTTTTTGTCTGTCGGTTGAACGTCTAATGAGCCATTGACAAAAATCATGTAGCTATCAAGCGCATACCTTCCTACTCCTGGAAGGTTTTTCACATCTACACCATCTATAAACGCCCTTGACATCTTAATGATTGTTGCTGCCCTTCGATTGTAGAAACCAAGTGAGCGTATCACCTCTATCATCTCTTGGATGTTTGCTGATGCTGCAGCCTCAGGCGTCGGCCATTTAGTAAAAAAAGCATCTACAACACATCTTACCTGTTTGATGTTTGTTAGATTTAAGAACATGCAACACACAAGAAGCTTCCATGGCTCATTTCGAAGCTCTTCCTGAATCAATCCATATGGTGAACGCTCAACAGGAGTCATCAACTAATTCTACAATGCCGCGTCTTATCGAAAGCAACACAAATAGCACGCCATATTTAACGTAATGAAGATACGACTCAGTGAAGTCAGGCACATCCTAGAACGCATCGTTTTAGAGGCTGTCGGAGATGAACCAGCAGTTGATATACGCTTCGTTGTAGATGAAACGTTACCATTGTTTCGTGAAGTCAGAGTTAAAAAGCTGAATGATGGAACATTCTTCGGTGGCGAGCCACGAGGACCGGGAGCAACGTATAAAACACTGCCAGCCGGCACAGAATGCTTGGTGCTCCAAAGAATTGGAGGAAAAGCAGCATGGTGTCAGGTAGAGGGATTTGACGCTCCCATCCGGATGGACATCAATAAATTCTGTCCGACGAAGGCAGAGGTCTATCTGTCTAGGCAAAGAAAGAAAGCTCAGATGGAACCGCCACCGCTACGTGGAGCTAAAAGCACATCAAGCATTAAGGATGCTGAACAGCAATTGCGTGATGCAGAGCGTGTATTGATGCTTGCGAAGCAACAGTTCGAAAAACTAAAAGCATCACAAGAGCAAGAGATAGAAGCAGAACCACCAGAAGAGCACACAGAAGATGAATCGCCCTCAGAATGGGAAGACACTGGTGATTCTGATTGGGAAAGCGTTCTTAACGACCTTTCACCACAGACGAAATCGAAACGCTAATCAAAATCCCGTCTTAACGCGCTCAGACTTCATGACAGCTGACTCAATATGAGTCAACAGGTCGATAAGACCCTTTTTTACATCATCATTTTCAATCACACGCGACGTTCGTTCAATCGTGTAGCTAGCAGCAGTCGCAAATAGCTCTTTGTGAAATGCATATGAATGACCCTTAAGCTTCTTACATGCATCACGAAGAACGTCAGCATCAACATTTTCACCAGAAAATAGCTTCTGCATGTATGCAAATCCCTCATCTTCAGAGGGCTGTGCATAGAATACCTGCTTGTCGAAGCGACCAGGGCGTGCTAGCACCTGTTGGTCAAGCGTCTTCGGTTCATTCGCTGTCGCAACAACAATCATGTTGCGACGTTCGACTGCACCATCAAGCGCCTGAAGGATTGCTTGAAGCGTGACCTGCGTGTGCTTCGTGCCGTCTCTTGGGAAGATGCGGTCGATATCCTCTAGAACGAGGAGACGGATAGGCGTTCTCTCAACTGAAGCAACATCACGTTCATCATTTTCATCATCATCACGAGCAATTCGCTCAGACTCACCCAACACCCATGCCTTAAACTCATCATCAGGAGAATTTCTTGAAGCAGAAAAATCAAACGTTTCAGGCTTAGTGTTCAAAAACTTTGCCAACGCCTTGATTGTCGTCGTCTTTCCATTGCCTGGAGGACCGTGCAAGAGGTATGAACGACTGTATGCCATGTCACGCGAATCGAAAAACTTCTTTCCAGATACGAAAAATTCGATATCACGCTTTAAAATAGCCGTATCATCATTCCAATGAACAGACGTTAGAGCATCATAGTTGTACTCTTTTGGAGCAATCTCAGTCTCAGACATGAGTTGCTCAAACTTTGACAGCTCAGAAGACAGAACGATAAACTTCCCAGGCTCGATGGTAGAGATGATTTTCAATCCAAACTTATCATTTTTAAGAACTGACCAAAGAGGAGGAAGCTCATCACCCACAAACTTAACACATCTAATGAGGTTGTTCTTTCTGTGGTCGATGTTAAACTCAATCTCTTCACCTGGATACGTCATGTCAAGCTCAAACGCCTTATTGATTGCAGGCATCGGTACCTTAACAAAAACGACATCAACAGAGCCCAAGACGCTGTTGATGTAGTGCCCGTGGCTATCAAGAAGCAACTGTCTGTCAATCTCTGACTCATATCGACAGACGTAGTTGATGTTCAACCCTTCTTTTGGAGTTGGCTGCTTAATGACGGTTGGATTATCCATTCTTCGCTCCAGTCTTGTTCGAGGACAGGTTCTTCAAAAGCTTTGAGCATAAATCATCATATGCTCTGCTCAATGCGATGTTGTATCCAATGTTAGGGTCGTACAAGTCATCAGGCATCATCTTCGATGCACCCAGTCCCACTGCATGCTTAATTGGCATAGAGATAGCTACTACAGTAAAATTTCCTGCAATTGAAACATCGATGGATGTGCTTGCCTGCTTGAACAGCGCATAAACTGCAATCACATCATTCGGTGTTGCATTCAACCGCTTAAGAGAACGACTAACAAGTGTTTTTTCATTAGCAATTTCAACCATGATAGCATCATAACACGACAACACATTTGTTTCACAACATCATGATTCATTATCAAACATCTTAATGCGTTGAAGAATTAGCTTCTCATTATGAGACAATTGCTTTTTTTCTACATGCTGGCCCTGTGCTGATGACTCAAACTGCTCTTTCTTTTCTTTTTCTATCTTAGCAAACTGAAGCATCATGTAGTAGCTGAGCGCTTCAAGGATATCCTTCTTATCAGAAAGATAATCTTCTAGCTCAATTGACATCTTCATCGTGCGAGCATACACAAGCATGTCCTCGTAGAATGATTCATCAATTATTGACAATAGAAGTAGTTCATCATCAGTTATGGGCTCAAACTTAGACAAAGGGTCAAGCGCACCCTTACGAAGAAAAAAAACAAGGATGCACAATACAATCAATGCACTGATACATCCCAATGCTAATAGCTTAAGCACCATCATTCGTTCACTGTTTGTTGTCGGGCTGCGCTAACCAATCTTTCCATTCAATTGGAAGGTCATTCCTCCAAATTAGCATAAATCTCATTGAAAAGGGAAGCGTTTTCGGTTTAACGGGTGTAGAAAGCAGTCGTAATCCTGCTTGGCTCGGTGTCAAAGAGCCTTTCTTTTGATTACAGGCATGGCATGCAATGACGATGTTTTCCCACTGCGTCTTACCACCAGCACGTCGTGGTACAACATGGTCATACGTTGCTTCATATTTTGCAACGCTTACATTGCAATACTGACAGCGACCCTTATCACGCATGTACACGTTTTCACGTGAAAACTTAATGACAGACTTCTTGCGATATCTCGTCAGCTCTCTAACGACTGCTGGCATCTTTATGACGAATGATGCAGACCTAATGTCTCTGTCCTCGTATGATTGAATGATTTCAACCTTACCCTTACACCACTGCGTGATTGCTCTATCCCACGAGATATGACCAGCGGGCTGAAAGTTAAAGTCTAAGACAAGCGTTTCCATTATAGCTCCAGATGCCCGTTCATTAGGGCAACGTCATTCCGGAGGCCCTAACAAAGGATAAATATGTTGTTATCGTTAAGCATTGCTATCACATTATATTACTACACACGTAGCATAAAATACACTACTATCTGTGGTGATGTCGCATCCTTAATAAAAGACGCTCAGCGAACATCGTTAGCAAGCGTTGGTCTGATAATGTTAAACGGCGCCAGATGAGTTGTAGTGTATCATCGATGTCAGCGATTTCATACCGCTTAAGCTCAGATGCGTTGTCATGTCTATTAAGTAGAGAAATCACGCGACGTATCAATTTTTTTGAGATGATGATATCTCTGTTAAGCATCTATTTGTTCTATACATCGATAAGAAGTGCTTTGTTAAAGTCTGGGTTGATATCTGACGGCCAGTAGCCTCGAGGGTTGCACACAACACGTGTAGACTTGCTTGTATCATAATGCTCAATGCGATAATCAAATGAGTCATGAGTGTGTCCGTGTATCCAAAGCTTCGGTCCATTTGTACGGATGAATTCATCCATGTCAGTCAGATAAAACGACGTAAGCTCACTGTGCTTAAATCTCTCTGCAACACTCATTTTTGATGGAAGATGATGCGTGATTAATATGTCAGATGCTGATGCTTCACTGTTAAAGAACGCTGTTGCACGTGCATTTTCATCATACACCCAATCTCTGATGCACTTGATTATGCGAAAATCATTCATGAAAAATTCGTACTGTTGGTTTCGTACATGCCACGGAAACCACATCGTGGCACCAAGAAACCTCTGTCCCTTCACTGTGATTGTTCCACAATCAAGCCAGTGAAGGTTTGAATTCTGTCTCATCGCTTCATGCGATAGCGCCACTATCGTATCTCTGTCAGATGCATAATATTCATGATTACCATGAACCCATATGACGTCAGAGTGCTCATACCTTTTGCATAGCCTAGACATGACCTCAATGATTTGAGATTTTGTGCATATATCACCTGCTAGCACCAAAACATCGACGCCATCTGGGTCGAGCGTGCTGATAAAGGATGAGATGCTTGATGTTTTATGGTCGTCATCAAATTCTAGATGAATATCACTCATGATAGCTAATTTCATGATTCACACTCTACATACGCATCTATACTATAGAGCATTAAATTTTCGCATACAAAAATGCTCTGACCAATCAATAGTTTTGCACCAGATAACGTCTTATTATTAATAACGCTTCTTGCACACGAAACAACACTACATGTCATGTCTAACAATGATATAGCGCATCTATCTTGTAAACGATTTTTACATTGCCCGCTACAGACATCAACACAACGAGAGCTTATTTGATGAAAATGATACATGTCATGCAACACTATAAGTGAACCCTTGGCTATCATCGAAAGATGTCCACGTATGGAGCCAACATATTTTGTATGATTGGTCTCTCTAGCCAATGTCCGTCTGCATCTGCGATTGAGTTTAAAAATGAGCTTCTCACCCACTTATAACGCTCTAGCACTGAATCATCATTTTCTACCTTGATGTAAAGACCCTCCATCGTATCGTTCTTGTCAGTTTGACGAAGCGCAACGTCATATGCAACACCTGCATTCTGTGCCTGTGTGTTGAGATTATCTTTCCAGCGACCCGTCTTGTAGTATGACATCGTGATGAGTTGTGTGATGTCATCTAGGCACGTGATGATGCTATCCTGAATGATGTTAACAGAAACGATTGGAGAACCATGAAGTAGTTCAAGCCGTCTCTGTGTTGAAATAAATGTGTTTGTTTCTTTGTCAAAGACATCAAACGCTAAAAAATAATGTGGTAAGAGGTCATAGAACACAGTGTGTTTTGCGAATAACCACTCACCGTAAATGATGTATCTGTCTCCAATGATGTTTAACAGCGTGGCTTCATGAACTGCAGCCCATTGTTTAAAAAGGTCCCAGTGCTTTTCTCGCGGGCCACCTGTAAGGTAATGCCCCCTACTTTGCAGCAGCAACGAACCATCATGCGAGAACGATATCCCAGCATTCGCGCCGTCGACCTTTTCTTCTATAATTACCCGTTTACCAAATAGTTCAGAGACACGAACCTGTGATAAGTCTTCATCACCGCTCTGTAGTCTTGAGCCCTCAAGATGAGGGGTCCGAACAAACTTGATGATTTCGATGCTCATTTATCTTCATTATCACACATATCGACGTTGCTGTGCAATGCTGTGAGCTTATCATCTTTTTTTTGTCTTTTTATGAATAACTCAAGCCTCAGCGCTGAGCTCTTTGAAGGCATTTTTCTGCTATCACAGAGAGTTATCGGCCCTCTTCCTCGTGTGTATTTTGCACCCTTTCCATCCTGATGGGCTTTCACTCTCTTTGCTACGTCAGTTGTGATGCCAGTGTAAAGAGAACCATCGCCACATCGAACAATATAGACGAACCACATCTTTTTTCCACCGTATTTCGGTGTCAGGTCTCCATCAGATGTATAGATTCCAACATCAACACATGAAAGAAACAATTCATGTGGTGTCATCTTACGAAGACGCTTCATTAATTTTTGATGAGCAAGTGCGTTTTGTTTCGTGTACGTCATCTAGATAACTGCTTTACCGTAGATAGACGCAGGTCCAATCCACCCGTTTATGCGACCCTTATTATTCGCTATCTGAAATCTTGTACCGTCAATCGCTTTAACAAGATGCAAATACTGCCTTCCCGCAACCTTACACAGCACTACGTCACCGACAGCGAGCTCTGTGATATTGACTGGATGAACGACAACTGTCTGACCGTCCTCAACACGACCTGCCATTGACCTTCCCCTCGGAGTGATGACGACGCTTTCACCACCCTGAAGCTTTTCAATCGCCATTGATGCCCAGCCCGTCATTTTGACATACCCGCGCCGAAGCGTGAAAATCTGCTGATGACGATGTTTTCACCCGTCTTTTGTACGAGATCTGTCAAAAGTGTGCCAATCTTTTTGGATTGGTCCTTCACCCACTGTTGGTCAATAAGACATATCTGCGAATACAGTTTCTCCATCTGTCCATCGACAATCTTTGACAACATCGACTCAGGTTTACCTGAGATGACAGCCTTCGACAGCAACGCGGCCCTTTCACGCTCAACTACATCTGATGGAATTGAGTTTCTATCAACATATTGCGGGTCTAATGCAGCAATCTGAAGCATCACCTCATGCATAAAATCCTTGAAATCATCGCTTCTAGCGACAAAATCAGTCTCACAATCGACCTGAAGTAGAACACCTATTCTACCCTCACCGTGAATATACGACCCTACACGACCCTCAGATAACTTTCGTTCTCTCTTTGCCTGTGCTCCAATCGAACCAAGCTCTCTTAGGAGCAAAAGTGCGTTTCCTTGGTCATATCCTGATTTTTCTAGAACGTCCTTACACAGACTCATGCTCACGCCGGTCATTTCACGAAGCGCTTTTATTTGTTCAATCTTTGTGCTCATTTTTTATCCTATAGCTGTGAAGCAATCGCAGACCTCAATCTAAAGCTACTCCTATCGAATGGTATCTGCGCCGCGACGTATCCATTACCTGCAAGGTCTGCGACCATATGCTCAGCATGTCGCACATTCAATGACCAAACGATGACTGGAACATTTTTCCATGACAGTGAAATGTCATTCTGACACAGAAGTTTGACAGCATCACTTCCGGTCTTTCCGTCTTTATCGAGAGGCCAGTTTCCGGGTATGTCGACGATGATACCGCCGCCGATAGGGTCATTCGACCCAAGGTCGTGGTCAAGTATGATTAAAGAGATATCATCAGCAACATTATCACGTAATGCAGCAACGAATGAGCTAACATCCTGACACCAGATTACATTAGTGTCAGGAAACGCATCTTTCAACCACTTGATGCGAAAATCAACATCTTCAAGCACTAATATCGATTTCATCGAAATTCAAGCCTATTCTGTATGCCACATGACTGCTTCATTGCAGACACAAGAAGCTGGTCAATGACAGCATCATCTAAAGTATACAACGGTTGTTTTTTATCATTCACAACGTGTTGCATTCCCATGATGTGTGTTGCTATTGCGGCGTCGGCGTCAGACAACGCTGCATCACTGAATTCATTCCACCATGTGATTGTCTGTCCATCGCTGCATTTTCCAACGATTTTTTCTGTTGAGCCATGTTCTGTTGAATGTCTTACAACACTCATTCGTTCCGTTTTTCCTGCATTTAAAAACATGACGTCGATGATTTCATAATCATTCGTTCTGTCAATCATACGTCCCGTGATGATTGTGCCGTCTGAAGAGTATGCTCGCAATGACTGAAGAGAACGAAATGGAGCTGTCTTACATGCGTATGCAAACTGATGCATCAACGTTACACCATTCTCAAACGCAATCGTCCCTATCTCCCATGAATCAACGCTGCTGTCGACACGTAGTCCTTCACTGTTCTCGTGCTCTGCAAGTGGTGCTAGCACCCGATGAGCAAATGCTGATGTCGGTCTGTGTTGTCTTCCGATGTATGTTCTTAGCTGTGCTATTGCGTGGTAATCGTATGACCGACAATCATTCTGAACTAGAAACGGTCGTGATACAATACCCGATGCATACACTTTTTCTTTGAACTGCTCTAATGGAAGATAAGGCCACTGCTCAATCACGCCGACACTCACACCGTATTTTCGAGCTGACTCAACTAACCGTGGGTCATCTAGAGGCGTCTCACACAAGATTGGAATCCCATGATGCATCGTTGAGCCGATGACTGCAGACGACGCCGATGCATTAACACAGACCAACAGATAGTCTGGATTTTGTGCCACTAATTCTTCACGTGTCTTAAATGCCTTTATTCCTGTGGCATCACTAAAGCGTTGTGCTGTTGATTGTGAACGTGTCGTAAATCCAACGACGTCGATAGAGCCAAGCTTTTGTAATTTTTGCAGAATGGGAGCGTAAACGTTCGTCATTCTTTTCCCTGCACCGACTAGTCCTATACGCATTTTAGAACCTCATTCTCATATAACTCAACCTGCTCTTTATGAACGTTGATGTCAGACAACGACCTTTCATACTGATGACGTCTTAAAAATGAATAGATGATTCTTATAGACCCATCCTGATGTGAATCTGGGATGACGCCATGCAACATGCTTGTGTTGAATATCACGAATGAATCATCTGATGATAGATAGTCCTTTCTCGGCATGCCACTGCAACCATTCATATCATCACTAAGAGAATCAAAGTTCCTTCGATGAGAGCCGACAATCATCTTAAGCTTTCTCTCTGGCTGTCGTCCCAACGTTGGGTAATAGATGAGCTTATGTGCAGGAGGAAAATTGCCAACAGGCTTTAGACCCGTATGGATGTATGTGTCCCTGTGCCAATCCATGTAGCTCGGCCCTGGTCTAGAGCATCTTATCTGTGTATGCGTTAACACCATGTCTGGTCCGAGAAGTTCATCTAACAGTTTAGGGATATTGTTGATGCGGAGCGTCCCTAAAATGACTGCATCGTATGAGTGTGCATCAGGCCTCAGGTCAAGCGTGTTCTGGTACTTAGACTCCCATGTGTATGGATGCTTTAGAGATTGTGCTGAGTGTAGGTCTGTCAGCAGTGCTCTAAGTGGAGCACAGTCAACAAATTTTTTTTCGACGCAACCTGCAATTGCATACGTCGTCTCTAATGATGTCATAGTCTTTCTGATGCATCCCTTGCGTCATCATACGTCGTGCCGATTGCGCTGTAAATGTCATTTGGATGATAGCCCTTCACCCAGTAGAGCCCAGAACTTATGTGATACACCTCAGCAAGAAAGTGATGATGTGCACACACAGATACACCATTTTCGACTGCGTATCCATCATTCGGCATATCATGTCTGTCAGTTATATGGTGTGCGTCGACAGCAGGGAGCACACAAAAAACGCAACGATGTCCATCACGTTTAAAAACGCCATCTCGAAATAAGACACGAAGCTTCTTAGCCCGAGACTTGTCCATTTGCTAACCTCAAAAACGTACCATTGACAATCGATGAACCCTTCACAAAGAGTTCATCAAGGTGCTTCCACATCTCAGCCTCAATAACACCCTCACCAGAGCATCTACCGCGTAATTCTGCCTTGAACGTGTCCCATTCTCGTGAATACATTGAAAATGAACCAGCACTTTGTACAGACGTCAATGACCTCACTGACTCTCCAACATTAGCAATCCTGTCAGCTAGTTTCACCGTTATTGCGTCTGGCGTTGCCCTGATTTTTGGGTATGTCAGCTCTTGACGTTGCTTGCGTGTTGGTGCAACATGATATGAGACAGCTCCGACTATATCAGCGACATAATCACCGAATGCAGAACGAACATCATCAATCGATGTCTCAGTGTCTTCAACAACATCATGCAACCATGAAGCGTCTAGAAGACCCTGTGATAGCTTACTTCCCGCAAAACATCTCATTGTATACACGGTATCGAAAAGATGAAATTGATAAGGCTTATCACCGTACTTTTGTTCGCCGTGTTTTTCAATTGCGAACCGAGCCGCAGCGCCAACCAAAATAAGCGTCATGAATCATTGTATAATGATTACTGTGTCGTATTCAAAGCTACACACGTTGTATACAGTTCGTGTAGCAACTTCATCGACCCAACTGCAGCATCATACAACCCACGAGGAATGCATGCACCATCGCTGACATATGAAATGAACTTCATGACAGACAGCTGTAATGCGCGCTCATATTCAATCTCAGCATCATATGTGCATCTTTCGACGATGGGTGCTTGTATGAAGTAGCCCCTGTCATCAAATGTTCTTCTACCACACCTGACAATGAGCTCATTATCACGTATTGAAAAAATGCCATTCGTTCCAACCACATTCATTTCAAACATGAATGGTGTTGCGTATGATACGAGAATGTTCGTTCGTCTGATTCGTGGTGTAATGATAGATGCATTAGAATGAACGATGTTGATGTCTGCAGTGTCGTATGCAGTGCCCGTGGGTGCCATCTTCAACGGCAACATCGTTGCATGTGCTGTGTCATGACCGAGTGATGTCCATATCATCATCGCACGCTCAATGAAATGAATACCGAGTGTCTCAACAACGCCAAGAGCATGCCTAGTGCCGTCAGACCTCCATGATGTTGTCCATTCATCTTCAAGCGCGAGACCGTGTCCAGCCTTAAATGAGATTGAAATTATGTCTCCAAGCGAATTAGAGCTGATTAGCTCGTCTAACATAGTGAATGACTTAGCATGAGCATACTGAAAATTGAAGTATATGTGTGTGCTATCATCATCGAACAATGCACATAGTTCATCGATTTCATCATGAGAAACTGGCGGCTTTTCACAGAAGATGTACCCGTTGTACAGCATCTGTCTCAATTTTGTGAGATATGACAGGTGTGTATCATTCGGTGATGCAATGATGATTGCATCACATCCAATCATATCTTTAAACTCTTGAGTGCATCTAGAGTCATCGATTTTTTTATTGGGGTGATATAGGTGCGTTACATTGGCAATGGGTTCTATGATGTCCCTGAGCCTCTGTGCATGTCCTGTCAGGCCTATGATGCCGACAGACGGTTTATCTGATGACATGTTGAACATCATGGGTGTAAGCAATGTACCCGCCTCTCTTGAACTTCGGCGCGCTCCTGTAATTAAACGTAGCATGATGCCCAGACAACTTACCTGCGACGTAAAAATGTCTTCGTCGAATTATTCTTCGTGGTGTTAAAGCACCGCCGACGACAATCATACCAAGAACTCGTGCTTCACATGATTTGTCTGTTTCAAACTGCTTCCCAATGATTCTCGCCGTGATACGTTTCATGATATGCACTTTAGATGTCTTTTTAATGGATTAATCCTAAAACGTGAAGACAGTCCATGCCTTTCATATTCAACGCTAACAACGATATATACTCCAGAATAATAGACGACTCGAGACACCTTACGTGTGTAGCTCCCACGCCCGGTGATGCATGTCCTGACATCAAGCTTTCGTGTGCGTCTAAGCTGACGACGCCTTCCAAGTTTATGAATCTCATCATAACTTATGATATCATCACTGATGTTACGCACATTAAACTTCATTTACGAAACACCACACCTATCACATGGATTAAAGTTAGCACGGGTACCTCGTAGGTGCGCTTCTCTAAGGCGTCTATACATCCCTCCATGCCATGCATCTTTTATTGACATTGTCATTGCGTTTCCCATCGTAAGACGCGACCTGTAATCAACATCACACGGATTCATCACACCGTCCCACCAAATGTACATTCTTTCAAAAAGATATGCACATGGCTTCGTCATCTCTGGGTGCTGTGTGTTGTTGTATGTATCCCATCTCTCCTCAGCGTCTGTCATTGCGACAGTATCGACGATACCCGACCAAAGCTCGAAGAATGCTTTTTCATCCTGCTCTGTCGTCAATAGCGCTGGATTTTTCAATCGAACGCCCGCAACACGTACCTCCGTCCTACTATTTGGGTAGTGCTCTTTTTTGATTCGCATGAATTCTTTGACGTTGTTCAGCACTGTCTCAAAATCACCCCTGACACGTATCTTTGCATATTGTTCTGCATCTGCGCTATCGATTGAGATGACGACAATGCTAACGTTGGCCTTGAGTATTGCATGTGCCACGTCTGATGTGAGACGCGTTCCATTCGTGTTGAGTTTAATATCAAAAAATGCATCCTTTGATGCAGCGTACGCTAGCATATCACTGATTCTTGGGTGGAGCAACGGCTCACCTCGTGATGCTAACGTTACTGCCCTTGTTCCACCAGCAGCAGCCTCATCGATGAGCCTTGTGTAGAGGTCATAGTCCATGTATCCCATGTATCCAGACGACTTTTTATTGAATTGCGTATCGACCTGAAAACACATCACGCATCGAAGATTACATGCAGACGCAGGTTCAATCAAAAGATATACAGGAAAATCAGACACAATCTTTTGCTGTGGGTATATGCTCATCTTGTATCGATAGACGAGATACGGCACTATACGTGCAGGCTCACATTGGCTGATGAAGTGCTGTTCCTGCGGGCCCCACTCAAAAGGAAGTTCATCACATGCATCTAGGCTGAGCGCGATGTGGTCGGCGATGCGTGCGTCCTCATCATTTAGTCCAGCCGGCGTCAATTCACGAACGCTCTTTGCAGATATACCATCATGACCCTTTGTCGGAGTTAAAAATCGATAAAATTCATTCTTTCTCATGTGCTTCACTTTCATGTCGTTGTTTATCTTCGCACCAAATCTCACACAACTCGCACCATTCATCCTGAGGCCACAATTTCCATGCGATGAACTCACACAACCACATGTAGCGATGCTTAATAAAATGAATGTCGATAAAATCGAGTGATTTCGCTAATAACAGCCTCATGCTACGAATGGGTCGCCTGATGTTCATCAATCACTCCGCATCAACTCAAACGTTATACTATAACAGCGGATGTATCACACAAAAAACGCTGACATAATATACATCATATAACGTCGAATGACGTTTTTTCATTGCTTAAGCTGATGTCGTGAATCGAACACGAATCACTTTCTTACCAAGAAAGTACTCTACCGTTGAGATACATCAGCGCGTCATTTTGATAACATTGTGATGGCTGCATCAACGTTCGATGATGCAAATTCACGAGCATCTGCTTCATGAGGAGCGTCCCAATAACCGTATCTGCGCTCCCAAAAAGTGCATATGTCGTCCCAGCTTGTCTCATAAAGTGCAATCGGGTCATCGGTGATTGACGGCGGTAGCTTCTTACTCTTGACAAACTCACTTCTAAATGACATATCGTTGTCCCAGCTCATGCGCTGGTTGTAGTGCTGAATTTCGTGAAGAACATCCTCGATGCGCTCACGCATCGAAACATCTGGGTCATCGTTCAACATCAGCTCAGGATGAACGTACAGCGCTCCGAGCTGTGAGACATCACGATGAAACCCGCCCGTGGTTCGCAGTCTTTTTCCAGAGAACGCCGAGGTGAATGAGCCTCCCACGTGCTTAAGCTTCGGAGACCAGCGCCCCTGTGCAAATGCACGTATAAGCTTTTTTACGTCAGCATCAGTCAGGCGTCTGTTATCATCATGACCATCTTCTTCTTTTAGAAGCTTAATAAGCTCAAGCAGCTTTTTCACCATGATAGATACACCCCCGACAGGAGTCGAACCTGTATGTGTCCAATTAGCCTTTCAAGCGAGTAGAAATCGCAGGGCATACGAGGGTTCAAAGCTCACGCCGGGAATTGAACCCGGGCCAACTGCTTACGAAACAGTCGTTCTACCGTCTAAACTACATGAGCATCATATTATCATGCTGCGCTGACTTATGATTTTGTGTTTGCTGATACCAGCGCACTGCTTTTCTAAGAAAGAATGTTGTGAAATGTATGTATGAGTTTTTAATCGAAATACACATGTGGGCCGTGATATGACCATCAGTCTAACTGAGCCGCACGAAAGCCTGTATATCGATTGCTCTTTATTGTTAAAAACGCATGCTGATATGAATTTTCTTCCTCGCTTGAGGATGCGACAGTCCATCATCATTCCATTAAGTTTCACGAGATTTTTCCATTTTCGTCTTTCAGTCGAAGGTGCGAACCGTATAGCTTAAGAGAGCCGAAGAACTCAGGCCATTTTTCGCGTGGTTTGAACCCGATTGCAACCTCAACATCATCGATTGCATCCTCTGTCATGATAAGAAAGTCTCCGTACTTTTTAGACTTTTCAAACTGTTCGTCTGATACGATACACGTCACCTTTCTAAAGTGCTTACTCTGTACCCATTCCTGCATGACTGGGTCATCCTTGAACTTTAAAAACGTAGCAAGGCTTGTGTGTCCGATTGCATTTGCACCCAGTCCTATCGGAATAGAACTTTTGACGAGGATGTACATCTTAAGCTTCTGTTCTGACACAAATGTTCCTTTATTCTTCGGTAAAAAATCCGTCCAATCATCACCCTACATCACTACCTCCAAAATAGCTCCCACTCTTTTTTATCAACCTTATCTGCGAGCTTACAATATTTTTTTAGAATCCGTGTGTATTGTCGCCCTGGATTAGTGCTTTCATTGAACCAATGCTTTGGATACCTTTTTTTGATATCTTCAAGCTTGATTTCAAGCTTATCAAGCCTTGCAAACATTGTGTTCAATCGCATAATCTCTATTGTGCGATATTTTGCCATACAACGGAGTGTGAGAGATTCGAACTCCCGATACCCTTTCGGGTATGGCGGTTTTCAAAACCGCTGCCTTCAGCCACTCGGCCAACACTCCAACAAATCGCGGGTTTGCGACTTGAACGCAAAACTACGGATTATGAGTCCGTTAAGATACCAATTTCTCCAACCCGCAATGTTTAATGATAATACCATTCAACATATGATGTTTTCAACACCATCGCTACAAACATTCGAGCGGAGGGTAGCGCGCCCCCTTTTCACGGTTATCAGCCGTGCGTTATAACTTCTCTACTACGCTCGAATAATAAGACAATTGATAAAACAATCCACCGGATGTCGCCACCCGATGGATTGTTCAATGGTCGTCGATTTGATGTCGTTTCTACTGATTAGGCTGAGCCAGCAGCAATCGTAATTGAGCCTGAGCCACCGAGGATGCACCAGTTTGCGCCGTCAGACATCAGACAGACTGACGAACCAGCAATCGCAGGAAACGTGATAGAGCTTCCATGGCTACCCGTGATGTTTCCAGCAGGGTTGCTGTATCTCTCAACAATCGTGTTGCCAGCATCACCAGATGACGTGATTACGTGTGCGCTTGGTGATGTTGAGCGAAAGATGAACATGCTTCCAGGTGATGTTGAGACTGCCGGTAGCGTCATCGTCAGCACACCCTGTGATGCAGAGATAACCGTGACACCAGCATCATTACCACCCAATGTCGCTGACGCAGTGCGTGTGTTTGATTGCACGGCAGAGATTGAACCCTCGAAGCCGCTTCCAGGAACTATGATTACGCCTTGGTCTGTGATACGTGTTTTAACCATGAGCATAAGTATCGTTGCTTTTCGGAAAACACGCTGAAATATGCAAAGATGTCGGTTGGACTCGCACCAACTATGACGGCATTTGCAGTGCCGTGACTCGTCTGCTTCATCTTCGACACCATGATGCTCCCATGGAGAATCGAACTCCAAATCCCCGATTGAAAATCGAGTGTTTTTCCTTTGAACTATGGGAGCATTTACTTATAGAGCATGAAATCATTAAATGCAAAAAAACCATCAATCGTTATCGTTGATTACGACGTTGGAATTCCTCGCACTGAGCTTGTGATTGTTGCACGTGCGCTTCAGAAACAAGCAAACCAACATTTCGCACAACCCCCACCACATGGATACGGCATCGGATGCACTGTTCGTGTCGCGTCAAAGCGCTCTCCTCCAAAAGAGCATGAGTGGTTGATGGGTCTGTTTAAGGATGCTGACCAACCTGGAGCTCTCGGCTACCACGATGAAACATCATCAGGAATGCCTCTCATGCGTATCTTTCCTCTTTTGGCACCCAACGAACCATGGTCAATCACAGCATCTCATGAGCTTCTTGAAACATTAGCTGACCCAAACATCTGTAGATGTGCCCAGGGCCCTGATGGCCGGATATGGGCTTATGAGGTCTGCGACGGTGTAGAGGCAGACAGCTACGAGATAGATGGTGTTAGGGTCTCTAATTTTGGCCTACCTCCATACTTTGAGCCCCCTCCTGTACTAACTGGTGTGAGATTCGACTACATGGGTCTTTGCACACATCCGTATGAGACTAGAAAAGGAGGCTACAACCAATATTGGGATGGTCGTGGATGGCATCAGGTGCAAAACTTTCAACGCCATGCAAGGCAGTGGCTTAATGAAACGGGTCGTGGTGCACGTCGTAGAAAGAAGACGAAAGCAAACGACTGAGATAGACTTGAACTATCATCCCAACGCTCCAAAGGCGTGTGTAATCCATTATACTATCAGTCGATGTTTGAGCCACTAGGACTTGAACCTAGACAGAAGCAGTCAGAGTGCAGCATGCTACCATTACATCATAGCTCATCATGGAGTGTATGGGCACTGCCCCCACCGCGTCCGGATTGCAAATCCAGTCTCTGCCCTGTGCAGACACCCCATTCATTCTATCGCAGCGAACAACGAATCTTCCATTTTTGCTTTCACTGACCGAACGTACGCCTGCGTCTCAGCAAATGGAGGAACTCCATCGTATCGCTCAACGTTTGCCTGCCCAGCATTATACGCGGCCGCGGCAAGCTCGTAATCATTCTCAAACCTATCCAAAAGCTGTCGTAGATGCCTAGTACCAGCATCGATCGCCTGTGCTGGGTCAAATGCATTACGAAGTCCAAGACCACGGGCTGTCCTCGGCATGATTTGCATTATTCCCTGTGCTCCAACAGACGACACGGCTCTAGGATTGTAGTTCGACTCTGTTCGAATGATTGCATCAATGAATGCTGCAGGAACCTCATACCTCTTCGATGCGCGCTGAACAAGCCTATGCAATTCACGACGTGAATACGTTCGTGTCGGTGTTGTCGTCTGCGATACAGAAGATGTCTCAGTCGGTTGTGCATCATCAATATTGATAGATGTCTCAGGTGCAACAATCGGTTCTTTATGCTTTTTTAGTGTGTGCTTTTGCGCTAAATTGCTGCCACCCACTGCCTGATGTTTTTGATTGTAATCATCAAGCGCGCCCAACCCGACCAATGATGCAACGAGAGCAGTGTTAAGCTTTTTACCCTCTTCATACGATAATCTCTTCGGGTGTGCTTTGACATCAATACCCCTTGCCCTGAGAAGCTCTATTCTGCTCTTTAGGTCCTTCAATGGGCTCAACTCTTCATGACCCTGATGGGCCGGCTGCCCGAAGCTCCAATCAAGCTTCTTCAGCTTCTTTAAAGCCTCCTTCGGAGAATCAGATGCATTCCACACTGCAACCATCTCCATCTCAGACGGAGTAAGCTTCTGCTTGTCTGATGCTGCAACGTGTTGTTCAGCATCATTCTCGTCGTCGAATGACATCATGGGCATGTCCTCAGTGTCATGCACATCTTCAGGCTGCTCAAACTCGACGGGCTCTTCATCTTGAATGAATTCTTCAGGTGGCTCAAATGCATCATACGTGTCTAATGCAACGTCAGGATGTTCATCCTGAACAACATCATCAGGAACGACGATGGGTTCATCGTTGAGCTTCCATCGTGTTGCACGCCGGTCGGGCAAATCTCTTATGAAATCGTCTCCAAGCTGTTTCTTTAGCTTCCACGCCATCATTTTGATGAACTCTGGCGTCAATGTAGGGTATGCATCGTTGATGTTTTTTACAGCGTCGCGTCTGTCTTCAGAGCTATCCCAAATCTCTTTAAATTCATCAGGCGTAGGCGTATCTGTTCTCTTCGGACGACCCCTACCTGCCTTCATTATGGGTTGCTGATTTTTCATGGCACGTTCAGCATTGATTCTAGAGACCAACTTCGAAAGCTGCATATATGTTATGTTGAGACTCTTCGCAGCAGCAGATACGTTTCCACCCGAAGCTAGCAGCGCCGACTCGATATCATGAATGGAAATCTCACGCTCTTGCTTCTGTGATGTGGGCGACATCTTCGCTAGCATTCTCCAAGGAGCATCCCTATCCTTGAAAGATGGAAGCCTCTGTGAGTCATTTGTCTGTTTGTTGTTGTACTGTTGCGCGCGCATCGCAAGATTGTGGTAGCTTAGTCCCATCTCATCAGCTAGCTCTTGCAGCGTTTTTCCTGCCTGCCATGCAGCCCTATATGCTTTACCAAACTCGTCTAAATCCCATTTCATCGCTTCATTTAGAAACGAACGCAAGATACGCATGCTAATATATATCGCGTCGTCAATAGAAATTGACAACCTTAAGTAATGCTTAGAGCGGGACTTGAACCCGCACGCCATCAATGACAACAACTTCTAAGGCTGCCGCGTCTACCATTCCGCCACCCAAGCATATGCTCCGGGAGGGATTTGAACCCTCATGACATCAGTCGGCGCGTTTTGAATGCGCTGTGTCTGCCTATTCCACCACCAGAGCAATCGATGGACCCAGACGGACTCGAACCGTCAAGCATTGCAGTCCCGTGTGGGATTTCAATACAACGCCCAGACCAACCTGGGCCCAAAAAGCACGGTGTGAAGGACTCGAACCCTCACAATACGAGTTGGAAACGTATATGCTACCATTACATCAACACCGTATGCGACATGCTTCAGATGGGACTCGAACCCATACGACCCGGCTTCTCGAACCGGTGACTTTACCATTTGTCCACCGAAGCAAATGGGACCTAAGGGATTTGAACCCTGACCAACGGTGTGTAATACCGATATGCTACCGTTACACCAAGGCCCCGACACAAACAGAAGCATGGCTTAACCTTCCAGCCATCAGAGGACATGGGGATGCTCAATCGGATGAGCCTCTTTGAGATGCTGTCCCAACAATCGAGGCGGAGGGACTTGAACCCACACGATACCCTGCTCCCAAAGCAGGTGGCCTACCATTGGCCCACACCTCGGTAAATCAGAATGGGTGGAATTGCACCACCACGTGATGGCCCCGAACCACCCATGCTGCTGTTGAACATCACATCCTGAAACTCCAAGGCTCAGATTTGAACTGAGATAATCTCCGTTAACAGCGGAGCGCACTGCCGTTGTGCTACCTTGGAATATGGTCTCATTCGGAATCGCACCGAACTCCCGTGCTTTTCAGACACATGCTTTCTCTATGTAAGCTAAGAGACCGTTGCGCCCGAGTGGACTCGAACCACTAACCTTCTCATTAAAAGTGAGCTGCTGCTACCGATTGAGCTACGAACGCATAAAACGAAGGGCCCAGATTTGACTCCAGAACTTCATCGAATCCCGATGATATGATGCTATTTCACCAGCCCTTCAGATTAAAGCCGTGGGTATGAATTGAACATACGACCTATCGATTAATATCGATTGCTCTACACTGAGCTACCACGGCAAGTGGAGACGGATGGATTTGAACCAATCACAGTCATAATGACGCTTGATTTACAATCAAGTGAGCTCACCATTGCTCAGCATCTCCATACAACCATTATACCAAACGTATGAATAAAATACACTGCGGGCGGAGGGACTCGAACCCTCACCATTAGTTTGGAAAACTAACATGCTACCATTGGACACTACGCACGCAACTGACGGAGAGCAGTGGGCTTGCACCACATACGCATAAAGCGCACCATCTGTTTAGCAAGCAGCGCCGAATCTAGATTTTCGATTTACTCTCCAAAACACCACATGGGAGAATTGCACTCCCGCGAACGACTGGACAGGTCGTCATGCTGCTACTACATCAATGCGGTAAGGGTATCCGACGGGTGTTGCACCCGTGTCTTTCGAGCCACAGTCGAATGCTCTACTGTTGAGCTACGGACACCAAATTAAAGTGTTAAACGCTTGGGTGCATTTCTTCGAAAACAGTGTGTGAAATAAAATTCAGGCATCCAATTTCGAATCTTTTTTGCACAAAAAACATGATTTTCATTTGTTAATTTACAAACTTTTTCTAGCCAACCGATTTTTCCAAAATCAATAGACTTATCAAGAAATGCTTGATTAATTAAATTACAAAAATTGTTTTTGTATTCAAGCTGTTCTTTTATAATTTTTTGATGAACTAGCTTTTTTTCTTCATATAAAGCTTGTCCTTTTCTAATTCTTAAAGATGTTTTTTTATTTGTTCTGCCCCAATTTCTAAAATTGGGTGTTAATGCATGACAGTTTGGACACAAAACTCTAAGATTATCTCGATTTTCGTTTTTGTGATTACCATCTATATGGTCAATTTCTAAAATTATACCACCACAATTTCTGCGTTTATTATAACCACATTCACTACAGCTATAGTTTGCTTCCTTAAAAAGGAACTGTCGCTTTTTCTTTGCAGACAACATCTCAAAAGGAACTTCATCCCAATTAAAATTTTTCCATTGATTCATACAATGGTCAATTATTGTGATAAAGTGTGATTGTAAAAGCTGATGATTGGATTCGAACCAACGACCTGAGCATTACAAATGCTCTGCTACTACCAACTGAGCTACATCAGCAACATCGTCGGCGGGACTTGCACCACGCATCCTCTCAAAGAATTTTGAGAACTTTGCTTAAGCTACGACGATAGTCTTCACGAATTCTTTTGTCAAACGACAACGATGATGACGGCATTACCCAGTCATTTATCTAAAGAAATCTGTTATTCAATTTTCAAACAGCCCAACCACCCTCTCAGGCGGCTTATCGGCTGTCTGAGAGGAACTGTCTATGTTGTCGTATACCCGTTTGCAAAGAGACTATCTGATGTCAACGCTTCATTAGAAGCATTCTGCCATCTATGTAGTCCTTTGGGTTGCACGGTTATCCTCAACAAGATGATAATAATGTATCACCTTCACGCAGTATGTATCACAACAAATTGACAATTGGTCATGCTTACAGTAAGTAAATAAATGGCACAAAAAGACGATGTTCATTTAAGCTTTAAAAAAGACTTGTTAGCATTGCTGTGGTTCGTCGCCCTCAATGTATCATGTGCAGCGCAGACATCGGTCTATAGCTGTCAACCGAACTGTCAAAATGATTTAAAGCACGTTGAACAGGATGCAACGTCTGTACCTGTCGCTTCGTTTGTATATGTTCAATCGACGAACTTTTATCGTGGTGAGTGTGAATCACAGACGTGCGTTCCAACGCTAAAGACAACATCTGGTTCAGGTTTCATAATCCATCGCTCTGTCTCTGACGCAACGACAGCATACATCATGACTGCTGACCACCTTTGCAAGCACATGAATGATGATGAAAATGAAAAGCTTGGTCATAAATTTCTTGTCGTCGATTATCACGGCGGCATACATCGTGCTAAGCATTTCTTTTCAAATGATAGTGATGATGTTTGTGTTCTACAAATAACGGGCCTTCGTCGCGACATTCCGACGGCGCAGCTAGCTGATGCACTTCCCGCAATCGGGTCTAGAGTGTATAACGTTGCAGCACCGAGGTCTTACTTCAATCCTGATGCAGCGCTGATATTCGAGGGTATCTACTCTGGTGAGGTAAAAGGTGGCTCATTGCACACAACTCCGACGATGCCAGGTTCATCAGGCTCTCCTGTCTTTAATGGCTCGGGTCGTGTAATCGGTATGGTCGTCGGTTTACCCCTCAAGGACCCACCCGATGATGATGAAGACGGAATAAAGGCGATAGTCATGCATCGTATCGTTGAAAGTCTTGCGTTGGCAAAATCTCTAGCTGTAATAAGAGAGGGTTATTCAGCAGTTGTAACGCTTGATACTGTGCTCAGTATTTCACAAACGTCGACTGTCACTTCTCGTTAGAGCGCAGTGATTCTTTCTTAAGCTTCTTTAACCTACGAACGATGATGTCTTTTCTAATCGTACTCAATCTGTCTATGAACAGAACACCATCGAGATGGTCAATTTCATGTTGAATGCAGGCCGCCAATAATCCACTTGCACGCAGCAATTTCTCATTTCCGTAGCGGTCCTGGTACCTAACGCTTATCGTTCTATCACGCTTGACATCATCGTCAAACCCTGGCACAGACAAACAACCCTCATTCCATATCATTGAGCCATCTCTGTGAGTGATGACGGGATTGACCATCTCAAACCTGCCGTGCTTTTCTGCATCAGGCTCCATGTCAGCATGCGCCTCGAGCTTGGGCACATCCATGACTATGATGCGCTTGCTGACGCCTATCTGAGGCGCGGCAAGGCCAACGCCGTTCGATTTTTCCATCATCACAAACATTCCATCAATCAAAAGCTGTTCATCAACATCGAATGCAGAGACGCGTGTTGCTGTCGTACGAAGGCGATGGTCGGGTGCAGCGATTATCTTTAGTTCCATTAGTGCTCCATGTCATCATCTATTTCATCGAAATTTTCACTAACTGTGTTATATGATACCTGTTCATCGAAGTCATTGATGTTCTTGTGCGCATCGACATACATGCCAATCGATGACAACACCGGTCCATCAGGTCCCCCTACAACATCGTTGAATGCGTTTATAGAAACGAACCTGTCTAATCCGAACAGGCTGTCTGATATGCTTTCCCTGATGAACGTTCTTAGCAATGTGTGTCTCATACTTGTATATAGCAAAAAAGAGTGCTGGCTTTTTGCTTTTATCAGACAATCCACACATTCGTTGAAGCATAGATGACCTAAGGAATGATTTCCACACAACTGTCTTCTTTTCTTCACCGACCAAGACATCGACAGTAAGAGCGTCATCATTTCTGCTTAAAATCATGATGACTGCGTCTTTTTCAATGACGTATGACGAATAAAACATGTTCCTCAAAGGATGATATGTCACGGCCATGTTTAAACTAAACTCACCATACATCACGGGTCCGGTGCCCGATATCCACAATGAACCAACATCTGGGAGCCTAGATGTCATCTTATGCGATTTCATTCTTCTTCTGTCAGCAAAAAACGATTATTGATGCACTTGAAGCTCAAACGACCGCCAAGAACATCTGAATGGCGTTCATGCATCGGTCGAACAACGATGCCCTCTCTAACGTTTCCCGTCATCGGATACTCACCGTCAGCTAGCCTCAAGAAAGTCTCTAATGTCATAGGAAATGATTTGACATCTTCTTCATCAATCTCATATTCAACGGGCACTGTCTTCAGCTTATGTTTAAAACAGAACAGGATGAACTCATCGAAGTCGAGGTAGCGTCGTGTGTTGATGTCATAAACATTAAAGACGTACAGGTCATATTGGTCGAGCTTGAGTCTGTTCTTTTGTATCCCTGGCCCAACGACCTCACCCTGGATTACACAACCGACAGGAAGCTCATGAAGTTTATACTTGTTTGCGACGAATGTATGCGCACAGGCTGCTGAGCCATCAATCAGTCGATTCCTTGTGCAGATATCTAACCCGTCTTGTCTTCTGATGAATGTTCCCGACATACCGTCGAGCTTCACAGTGATATAAAATGGCACACCCTTCAATTCATCCAACACACCTAGAGCACTCTGTAGTCTGATTTCATCAGTCTTTGGAATGTCAGCCGGAAATGAACCCACGACGTTTGAACCCGATGCTTGAATCTCTGGTTCGTATTTAATAACGCCCAAAACATCAGTCACGTCATCACCAACATTAAATACGTGACGTTCATCATCACCATGAAATACGGTCGCAATTGGAAGCGCAAGGCCCTGTGATAGACAACCTCGTAGCTTCACAGTTTTAACACGAAACTTACGCTGCTCCATGAACCTAGCCCATCCTGCAGTCGAGGGTAGGATTGAATCAATCTCAAAAAACACACAGTCGTCGCCAACACTAAACTCTTCACGACGAACGACGACATTCCAACCCATTACTGTGGCCTGCTCAATGTTATCTGCACCAACGATCGGTCTGATGTCAGAGATTTTTTGGATTGAAGCGAGTTTTCTCATTGATATATCATTTCATGGTTGTGTTTTATTTTGCACTGCTGTTACTTACGACATATGTTAGTTCCAACAATCATCATAGCTCTAATGATTTCATCCATTGCTTTAGGATTGACGCTAAGAGCGATTGAATGGAAAAAGACACGACCAAAAAATCATATCATGGGCGTTGGCATCAGGTATCTCTCTGGAGCAAATGAAAACTGGTCTGGCATGGAATGCGTCATCACGCACATGCATGCAGAAATCACAGCCAAATACGGAAAAGCATACGCTGACGATATTTTTTCTAGGCTTATCGTTGAGGTCGTCCCATTCGACGGCTCAAGAACGACAGCAACGACTGTCGTGTCAGAGCAAAATAGAATTGCAGGAAGCATGAACACAGAGCGCTTCCTACCAATGACAAAAAAATTTCTTGTCGCCGTCATTCTACAAAGAAAGGTGTATCTTACGGTCAGGATGTCAGCGTTAACGCATGAGGTCATCAAGCACATCATGCCGTTCGATAGAGATGAGGGGTTAAATGAAAACCACTCTAGAATCGACCTGAATGAAATGACGGCGCGTATCGAATCAAGCTGTCTTTGACATTACTCATGATTAGATAGTCTGTTAATTGCATCAAATCGTGCAGTCGAGTGCTCATGCATGCATAGGATGAATGCACAGTCATCAGGAAGGTCATGACAATCGAGGATGAACGCAGACACAATATGAACATCATCTTTTTCGACGCCCGCTGCGAGACAGCTCTCTTTATCATCAGCCGTGAACGTAACACTTTTTTTTACAAGACATTTCTCAAGTCGCTCACAAACGTATCCTGTATCAACTGTTGGCGTCTTATAATATAAGAACATCGCCGTGCAGACAAGCGACACCACACAGATAAGCGTACAAACGATTTCTCTTATCATTCATTCCTCATTTTTCTTTTGAGGGATAATCATCTTTGACATCTGCATTGCAGTATCATGAGCACTCTGGTGCGCGGCCATACAGATGATAAAATCGCAATCAGGTAGGTCCTGACAATTTAGAACGTATGAATTTTGAATCTGTCGCTCAAGCTCTGACATCTCACTATTGATGCATTTGTTCTTCATCTCTGTTGCTAGCTCTACTGGCTTCTTAAGAAATAGAAAGCATCGCTCTAAACGAGCACATACTTCATCTCTGTCAAACGTAACGGGAAAATCCTCTCTTGTGATTGGTCGAGCATTACCTACTGAACATGCAGAAAGCAATAAAAACAAAGAAGATGCAACGATTTTAGAGATTGTATTCATGGTATATCATACCATGACGACGTGCGTCTGTCACTACAACCAGTAATCGTTAATTCCACTTGTGATTTTGCCCTTAATGTCTCGCTGCTTAATCTGTATCGACGGTAATGAGATGAACCTTCTACGTATCGCTAATTTTTTACAATAGAAACTTCTTCCCTGCAACCGATGCCTTGGTGATATCCTGTTCTTTTTTTGGTCGCAGTATGAATACACACACACACGCGCATGTCTGAAACAGTAATCTGCGAAGTGGTACAGCTTAAGCATGTCTAATTTAAGGGCCCTCAACGTGAAGTCTGATGTATTTCGTGTGCTGAGCAAGTCTGCGGCGACTGAAGTGTGCAAAATGCTTAGACACGACTCTATCCTGATGCTTCATCACACGTCTTTGTTCAAGCAACATCATGCGACTGAGCAACCTTCTAGCCGCCAGATTATCATTTGACACAACACATTTGACGTGCTTCTGATGGTTGTACACTACAAACTTATACATGTGTTATCATAACGTGTTTGTGTGTTGTCGTTGCACAACTGATATGTATCCAACATGCATATCAGGGCAGCTAGGCTTAGAACAATCATCCGTGAGATGCTCATGTTAGAGATTGGTCCTCCAGAAAAGAGGGGCACTCCGAACGAAGAAAGGCAGAAGATGGGTCAGATGCATGCCAAAGACATGCGAGTTCCACCCCATGAGCTTAAAAAGACGATGAACTCAATGGGCATAAGCGATGAACAGATGGCAAATGAACCCACGCATGTTCCTGAGCGTCATGGACTCAAGAAATCAGTCAGGCCCATGAAACCAATGGCACGAAGCGAACGAACAAGCCCAGAGAGGCCGTCGAACATTCCAAAGCCATCTAATCAACTTGGCTCTGTCATGATATCTCCAGATGACTTTCCCGACCCAGATGAGCCGCTCCGCGACCCAGAGATAGCACAGCACAAGCAGACGACTATCGGTAGAAACCCGAACCCTGAACGAAAGGACACAATCGTTGATAATCCAGATATCGATAAAACACAGGTTAGGTCTCAGCCGAGGCGAAACTCGAGCGACCTCGACATCTCAAAGAAAGTGATGGCTAGCCTGACTCCAGAAGAGTATGCAGCGTTAAAGGACCAGCTCGGCCTTCCTCACACTGGACACGGTTAGCGCGTAGCTTTTTAAAATTCAACGAGTCATTTGATAACTGCTTGATATAACTGAACGTTGGCCGATGCACAGAAACACTGACGTGGGGGTGATATGAACTGAAGCTTTCGTATGAGCTTCAGTGCCCGCGGCATACGAAAGTAGTTAGGGTCTCTTGAACAAATTCGAGCGTGTCTTTTTTTGTCATTGAACAGTAGGTTTTGTGTTAGCTTGTCAAGTATGATTGTCTGTCTAACGCAGACGACACCTACGCTGCTACGTTTATATGATTTACGAGTTTTTTGTTTCATCATCGCACCAGAATAACATCGCTATTCGATACGCTCAAACGCAATTTTAGGAAGTATACTCTCTATCTGTTTAAACGTTATCGCTATAGCATGTGGTGATATCAACACAAAATGTTTTATCATACATCTTTTCATCGGTCTTCTTAAACCAATCTGCTTACGCTCATGACTCAACCTGTTCTTCTTCTTTTTATGAAGAACTACAGGTGGAAATGATTCATGAAGTATGATTGTATGTCTTACGCGCAGGATATTCGTACCATCATCATGATAGAACTTACGCAGTGTTTTCTTTTTCATTGTAGCATTAACGTGAAAAACATGTAGCATCGTGTCGTCATGTCTTTCGAGAGCCCTCCCACGCTCATGGGATAAAAGTTTGATGTCGTATCGACGACATCAACGTTCGTCATGAACACTCATGGGTGTCTCAATAGACGGAGCAGTCGTGTGGATGTGTTGCTCAGCCCTCACAAGCAATGACACGAACTCAACCCCGACACCAATGATGAATGATGCAACGATAACGAAGACGATGACATGATACACGATGCTAGAGGTGATTTTTCCAAAATCCATCATTGTATCATAACACGTTAACACGCTCAAATGCACATCAGACATATACGCTCATACGTATCCTCTCGAAAGATGTCTGGAGCCAAAAACACCATAATCTCCGTTGAGTCATTGAGTGAACTTGTGCGACAGACTGTCGTTCGTTCATGTGATATAGAAAGCACAAGATACGTGATGATATCACCATGATAAGAGAGAACAAAAGCATCTCCAACTTTCATATCATGGTAATTCATAGACTAGCCACAATGTCGATGCCGCCACTCGCGTAACAGCGACCCAATGCAGTGAATACTCTATCCTTCAAGCGACGTCTTTTGGACGCACCAGGACCAACGCTCATGTAAACTCGCATCGAGTCATCTGTGCATTCGATGACTGTGAAGATGATGCCGGCGTATGTTGCGCCCACTAACATAAAGACATCACCGACACGCAATGCTTCCGACACATCATTCGAAAGCATGATTGGTGTGAATTCTATCTCACCCAACATCACGTCATCCCAGACATCGTTGAATGATGTTGTAATCAGACCATCAGATGTCGTAGCGATGACATAACGTGTGTCTGCATGACCCGAAACAAAAGACCTAAGAATGGCTGCGTTAACATTACACCTGCAATGCATCGTCTATGATGATTGCATCGAACCTATAGTGTGAAAATGCATTACTTTCATGAGCGCTATACGCCACAATCATTGAACCATTTGTGTAGCGATGTGTGTGTGCATATGCGTTAGTAACAAGAATGTTAGCGTTTGATGACGCGATGATTGAATCAACTGCATTCAACCAAATGCGTGAACGATGAAAGTTCGCTGTCATGACAGCTATCGTCATGTTTCCCTCAAGCGCGCGCTCAGCGACATAATGTTGCAACGTCGACGACACACCCATGCATCTGGGCGACATGCATATCAAGCGCTTCTCAGAACGGAGCGCATTCAACAGCTGTCTGTTCATGGTGCAGCCACGACGCACATATCAACGGCCCACGAGAGCCCAAGCTTGTCTTTACGACCGTCAGCATCAACGAAGAACATCGTCATGACTGACACATCACTATCCCATTTATGCATCCTGACGTCTGTCACAAGAGCAGGAAAACTGAATGTATCTCTGAGAAATTTACGGACATGTGGGCTCTGATATTGGACATCTGTCTCATCATCAAGCACACCAATGACCATGCCGACCCGGATGTCGTCATCATTCATGATTCATGACCTCTCCGCCCAGACTGATAACGTCGTAATTATCAGATAGTATTCTCATCGCGCTGTATGTGAACAATGCGTCTGAATCAACAGAGCCATCACGTAACAGATAATGAAATTTCATCATCACTGGTGTGTCATGACAGACTGCAACATCAATGATGATGAAAGGTGCTCTCGTCATGTTCTTTGGACACAACAGAGCACCACGAAGTTCATTGATATCAACCACTGCATATGCATCATACCATGACGTCATGCATGACGTCAATGCTAGACAACCTCAATCCACCCGAGCTTCATGATACAAATCGATGTGCGAGCCACCGTCCCGTCTGCTAGAAGGTATACATTAAAACCATCAGCATCATGATTCACACACAAGACTATCGTCCACTTCTTAGAGGGTGTCGTGTACGGAGGTCTGTACGATGCTATTAGCAGTGTTCCTGGTTTCATGGCGCTATGACGTTAACGCCGAATATCTCAGCGTAATTACATTGGCTTTCAAATAAATCACCGTTCGACGTGAGGTACATGTACATAAATCTAGAATTTGTTGTGAATTTCAAACCCATGTACAACCAACAACTACGCCCAAAAACAATCAATGAACCCGGAATCATCGTACAATCTCACAATCGTTGAACATCTCATCATCTGAGTACGCGGTCTGTGTGAAGACATTTCCTCTATCATCAAGGAATGTGTATATCATTGTGACGCGACCCACGCCAGTATCAACATAAAAAACTGGTGCTGTCGCGTGCTTACATGAAATGATGAGGCACATCATATTCTTAAATATGAGCAAATCGCCCTGTCGCGGCTTCATCGCACCACCTCGTATGAGCTCAACGGAAGTTGAACATCACTCAACGCCCACGTTACTGAAAAGACTTCGCCATTATCATCAAGGAATGTGTATTCTGCTATCTGCGTTTGACCATAACGATTGATTGAGATTACAAATAGATGCCTCGATAGAAAGCCTCCCGTCAATGACACGAATGGATTGACACGTACACGAAGCAATAGGTCACCCACATCGTAGTCGTTAGTCATCGTAGTACCCCGCAACATCAATGAGCGTCCAGTTTGTAGAGTACATCAAGTTAAGCCATACACATATTGTCGTCGAACCGTCGTGCGGCGAATACACAAGGTATCTGTACCAATCATCTGTGAGACGACTGACACAGATGCAAATCCTAGGATGCGTCATATTCAGCTCACTCCAAAGCGTCCCGATTCTCATACGGCGACCAGGTTCCATCCGTTGCATGTCAGGTCATAGTCGATTGTTAACAATGAACCGTCACGCAGAAGGTACACGTGTCGTGGTCTGTCATACTCGAATGTTAAACCCACGTATATGATGTATATGTACTTATCATTTATATGACTAGTCTCATCGATTAGTAATGTCCCTGGAACAAGCGTCATGCAATTTCATCCCATCCGAACTCTGTTATGTCAGCGGTCGAATGCATCATATACGTTTTCTCGAAGAACGAATCATACACAAGATAATCGTATGCATCACTGCTCAACCCGAAACCAACGTAAATGCATATGCGTGGTCTCCATGATTCATGAACGTTTTCAAGCAACAACGCTCCGGGCATCATGGCTCAATCATCTCGTACACAGTGAACTTACCACTCAGCTCAGAGTAATCATACGTCGAATGAAACAATGAACCGCTAGCATGAATGTAGTCGTAATAATCGATTCCATACCTTTTTTGACGACCAACATACATGCATATTTCTCTCAGCATTGCACCATGCATCTGCATTATGATGAGCGTTCCTGGCATCATTGTCAATCATATCATTTGACATGTGTTGCATTCACCACGAATGCACGTGATTCACTCAAGTCATCGTGATGAGGGTGAATTCATCGGATTATGTCAATGAATTTGGGTGCATCGTGTTCAATGATGCCGTTTCTTCAATGCATGCTGCGGAAGCTCAACATCATCAGGAAGCTCGCTCCATGGCCATTCTTTTCCAGAGGGCTGACGAATCCACAGTGTGCGCTTTCCTTTATACGGAGCAACAAAGTACTCGGTTGCATTGAGCAATCCATCTTCATTGTATCTCACATCAATCTCTGGGTCAAAGACATCATCAAGCCCTATATCAGCTTTCGTGATTCTATGATGTCAGTAAATGATTTTAGCTTAAGCGCCATAAGACATGCTCAATATCATTGACAGGAAGCCGAAATACTTCATCACAACTAGCCATCAGTCTTTGCGGAGCAATTGCTCTTGACAAACCATCATTTGGCAGGAATATGGCCCTTTTTGATGATGGACCGTATACACGGTCGAGCTTTGTTGAAAGCTCTTTTGGCATTGATTCTCTAATGAGTTGTCTCATTGAGCGTTGCCATCTTTCCTTGAGAGGCACATCTGTCGCAACGTAAAGATGTGACTTTCCCGTCGATGATGTGACAAGCATGTGTGAACCCTTGGGAAACAGTCGTTGTGTACTCAACCATGATTCGACAAGACCGACATCCATTGAGTCGATATCGACCCACATGAGATGCTTATCACCACCGACTGTCAGCGCTTCATTCGCCGCGACTGCGCGTAAGAGCCCGTGTGATGATTCAGCACACAGCGTGTTAAGTTTTTCAATTGGAGATGTCCATCGTCTAGACGTGACTGTTGAGTCGAAATTTTTCGTTAACTTATTCATGACAGACCACTCGATGTGTTCACTTTCATCAAGCAGTATCTTGAACGTTCCCGAGTGTGTTCGACTCTCATTGATGTCAGCCTTCAACATAGAGATGGTTGAGTCATGTTGACATACATCACGTGAAATGCATGCTTCGATTATTGATGATGTGTAGTCAAGGTTGGGTTGTCTGTTCCAGCTGTCGTTAATATCATCAAGGTCATAGACGATTGAACGGCCTTCTATCTTTGACGTTTTGTAGTATCCAGCATCTGCTGTGTCGTTGTAGTATCCAGCATCTGCTGTGTCGTTGTAGTATCCAGCATCTGCTGTGTCGTTGTAGTATCCAGCATCTGCTGTGTCGTTGTAGTA
>Ga0114930_10000074_pt1 | contig 102162 bp, 98 predicted proteins | sample AnhtaG_FD_87300 | JGI IMG/M metagenome (GOLD analysis project Ga0114930, IMG submission 87300) | Deep subsurface microbial communities from Anholt, Denmark to uncover new lineages of life (NeLLi) - Anholt_01485 metaG | ecosystem: Environmental > Aquatic > Marine > Oceanic > Sediment | place...
AGTGCCCAGCGCAGATAGAGGGGAACCATGCGCTTTTCATCTATATCTACGCTCCATTTGGTCATCGTTTGGCATATCTGGCTGGGGTACACCTCCTGCAAAACGCCCCGGCGACTCTGATCCCACTCGTGCATTCCGAAGAGCCCGACGACCGGGCTTCGCGCCAGCCATGCCTGGTTTATGCCACTAACCGAATCGGTCATTCCCACCCCGGCGCTGCCGAAGCAAACCCCCGGCGAACGGGTGCAACGGGCATAGGCATCGGCAGCATAGGCAGCTCCCTGCTGGGTGCGCATCTGAATCCTGTTTATGCCATGCTCGTGGAAACCTGTTTCCAGGGCCCACACAAAGGTAGCGGGGATACCAAAGACATGCTTGGTGCCATGATCTCTTAATATGGAGCCGATCACCCTTCCGCCGTGAAGGCGTTGAGTATACTGATTAGGCTTAGGTGGTTCAGGTGGCCTAGGTTTAGGAGCCCCCATCTCTACCTCCTTGGATTTAGATTTAAAAACTAGCCATAAGCTATCACCTTTTCAGAGGGCTGTCAAGGTTCTAGTGGAGCCGCATGCGTGATAAGCATGGGTTCATAGAGGAGGCTCTCCTGTTAGACAAGGCCTGGCTATCGGTGATGCCAGCGCCCCTTTGCTACTTGACAACGCCTTTCCGAGATGCTAGCCTTCGGTTGACCAGCGAGGTATAACTTACTGCAAAGTCATCGGCAATCCAGTCTTTCTTAATTTGTTCCCAGCAGGGACCCTACAGATGCGAGGCCCTTTGGCCTGGCCCAATTTCATTTCGAACATAAACTATAGAGGAGGTTGAAATGGCTTACGTCAAGGGGATTTCGGTGAATTCATCCATCGGCAAGCGCGATATAGATTCTGCCGGCTCGCCCGTGGGAGTGGTCCGGATGGATGCCAGCAAATCGTACGCAGGCATCGGTGAGCTTCTCCAGGACTACATCAACCAGTCCAACGAAGCGGCCTGGCAGCAGATCAAGGCCAGGATAGACTATATCTATGAAAACCTTGACCTGGCCCTGGCCCCTCTGGAGGCGGAAACCAGCTTCAGCCGCGAGCTAAAATCGAGGGTAGTGAAAGGGCAAAAACTGCTGTTTAAACCCAATCTGGTAAACATCTTCAATATAGATCCTCAGACCCACGGCCCGGGGCAGGGAAGTACTGCCTGCACCGAATGGCCCTTCGTGGCGGCGTTGATGAGGTGGTTCCACGATAAGCTGGATATTAACTACCACAAGATGTCTCTGGGCGAGGCCTCAACGACGATGCCAAGTGCCGCCGGCCTGTTTTCTATACTGAACCCTGAGAACAAGCCGGTGACCACGGAAGCTGCTATCGAAGGCAAGGCCGGCGATTTCTACGGAGGCTGGGGGTTCTATTTCGTCCGCAAATACCTGGCCCAGACCCATGATCCCTCCCACAGGGACGACCCGATGAAGGGCTATTATGAAAGCGTGGCCGGGACGTATATACCTCCGGGGCAAGCCGGGGACAGACTGATGGTGTATGACCTCAACCGTATCTTCGACGATATGACGAAGGGCCGGGATATTCCAGTGGCCGATGGCGCCAATTTCAGCTCCATCACCCTGCATAAGGCCATCGTGGGCGGGGATCCGGGCGACCCCGAAGATATAAAGGCCTATCCAGGGTGTGTCCTGATCAATGTGCCCAAGCTCAAGGTGCACCAGATTACCCTCATTACCAACGTGATAAAGAACCTGGGTATAGGGCTCTACCCGATGCAGGTTGCGGATAAGGGTGGGGCGGAGAGCTTCCGCTGGAAATACAGCATCCCGCACACTGCCTTACCTGGGTTGAAGGGTAGCATACCCCACGCGGTCTGGCTCGCTGAGGCGGACCCGGTAACCGGCGCTCCCACGAGGGATAGCGCTGGCAAGTATATCGTGAAAAAGACAGGCGGCATCCTGGGAACCATGGTGGATATTATCAAGGCGGTGAGCAGCCAGGACATCTTCATGCTCCACGTTGTCGATGCCATCGAGGCCATCAACCTGGACCATACGGGCTTGATGCCGGGCATTAGGGTGCCTGAAGGCTTAGCTTTCGCTGGCCTGAACCCCGTGGCCACCGATCTACTTTGTGCCCGGTACATGTTCAGCAACGTGCCTCTTGATGAGGCTCAAAAGGCAGGGCTGGACGACGGCAACGGTGGCCTTTTCCCGCAAAAGGTGCCTGTACCCACAATTGAGGGCAATGACATTGTTACTGGAACCGGATACGATTGCCCAATATCGCGAGATCTATGCCCGCGGTACGCGGAGAAAAGGGGCCTGGGGACAAGAAAGTATTATGTGGTAGGCCGGGATATAGTCGCCGATAGACCCCTGGTGTCCGTTGAGGGCCACCTTGGCACGGTGAGCGAGGGCACCTTCTCCGACCTGGTAACCGAAACCCTCTACTTCGATGCCTATAAGCTGCCATGGGATATGCAAGAGACTTGCCTTAAGTACCTGGAGGCCGTGGACAAGTTGGCCGGTTCGTCCTTGAAAAAGGACTTCCTGGAAGTATTTGACGAGGATGGGAATGGCGTGGTCACCTACGAGGAGTTCGGCAAGAACGGTCTCGTCGGTCCCTTCGTGGTGCTGATGGGAGTTGCGTTCTCTTCGATAGGAAGGGAGAAGTTCGGCAACTTTCAGGGTTCCTTCAATATGAACGCAACCACATTGAAGTGGAGTAACCCTATGTGGAACAGTGATGGGCACGACATACTTAAGGAGTTCTACTACGGCCCCGCCTGCCTAGTAGCCCACACCATGTCACAGATGGAGCTTGAGGCCCAGGACCCGTTCCTGCCATCACTCACCTGGGGTGAGGGGAAATGGCCCAGCTATCAGCTTGCATCCTACATTCAGATCGGCGTTTCCCTCTATGGTCTCGAGTTCCCCACTAAAATCGGGTTCCCCAGTCTCTATGGCTATGTCTTCCGTTACGCCGACCTCACTCAGAATGACGGCCGATATGCCGGCAGCATTATATACCAACCCGACCCAGAGGGAGCCCAGAAATATATGACCGAGGTGTTAAGTGGTGCAGCAAAGCCCCTGGACTTCACCTTCTATGTGCCCCCAGGCTATGGAAACCTGGCTGGCTCTCAAGTACCGAACGTGGAGGAGACAAGCGACCCGGCCAAGATGCTCACTGCCACTTTTACTGGCGGCAAGGAGGTATGGTAGGAAAAACCAGAGGAGGTCGCCTTCAGCCCCAATGCAGGTCATTATTGACCTCTATGATTTTCATGATAGGATTCGATTTGTTGATTAGATACGGTCATCCTTTCGGTCCTGTTTGCCGAACACTGGCTTTCTGGGCATAAGGCGTTGGGGCCTTTTTATTTCCCAGATATATCGCCTTCGGTCTACCAAGTGACTGAGTTCAGCAAAGACGGGGAGACACTCCTCAGGTGGCGACGGTAATGACATCTTAAGGAAGATGGCTTGCCCTTCTGGAAAGACTAGGGTGGGAGTGCCGAAAACACCCAGGGTCTCCTCAGCAAAAGTATGGTCCTCTGCAAGCTTGGTCAGTAGCGTGCGGTCGGTGAGGTCCTTTTGAAACTGTGTCATCTCCAGGCCAACACTCTCTGCCACTTCCGTAAGGGTCTTGATTTCGGCGATATCTCGGCGCTGTTCGTGACTCGCTCTCAAAAGAGTAATATGGAAACGACTGAAGGCAGCTTCACCCTGACGTCGGGCAGCCTCGGCAGCCCAGAAGGCGCGTAGTCCACGACTGGCATAATCTTCAGGCTGCTCCCAAATCTTCCACGGGGGTCCCTGCTGACTATTGGCCTGCTCCAGACTGAAATACCGCCAATCGATCGTTAATTTCAGCGTGATCTCCTCTTGCACTCTTTGCAGCCAAACTGCTGCAATGTAGCAGTAGGGTCAAATATAGTCGAAGTAGACGTCTAACAGCATGATACCACCCCCGTCGGCCTTGACCATACCCCGTCCTCCTTAGATGCAAACCTTTTATCCAGATGAAATGTATATTCCCAATCAGGATTCTGGTTTCGCCGACATCGCGTGCATGTCGTGTATATTGTGGAGCACTTTGGTCCAGAGATAGAGGGATACTTCTTTATCCGAAGAACCGCTTCCTGACAGCGCTGTTATGGCTATTTATTGCCTTTAGCTATCTCTCCGCTGCCATCCTCGACCCTCTACTGCCAGTATAGCAGCCGCACACTTAGCCTTGCGGATTAGAGATGGTGATTCAACTGCCAATCCTACCCAGTAGTCCCCCGAGCTATAAGCAACCCCGTATACCCAAAAACCTTCATTGCCAGGATGCGCTGGCCGCTGCTCATAACGCCATCCTAACTTCTCCATCGCCTTGTCCAGCTCCAGAGAAGCAGTAAGGTCAGAGCAAAACCGCTTATGTGAACACCAAGTATCATTTTGCCCTTTCTGTGGATATCCCACGGCCTCAACATCGGAAACTTCGAGAGTTTCAGGAGCAAACCTCCAACCCAACACTTTTTCTGCTACCGTCAACTCGAGTTCACAATCGGGCAGTTGCATGAGTTCTTCTGCGGTCATTTGCTGCCCCGTGGTGCTTTTGGGTTGAAACGAGCAGTTGGTTTGCGAGACAATCGTAGGTGGCTGGTTTTCGTCATTGAGTTGTAGGATAGCGACATGCGCATCGCTCGACTCAATATTAAGTATGGCAACGGAGCCCAGCCCGCGGCGGTAGTTAAGAAGTGTGGGACTGCCCGGGTTCACATAGAGGACATCGCCAGAACGTTGCACGATTACACGATGCTCGTGCCCGAATACTACAATGTCCGGACCGTCATCCTTATCTTGCAGTACAGGCTTTGTGCTTGGCTGTGATGTGAACTTATTAAAGTACCACCTCTCATGGATGAGCCACAACGTATGTCCCTCAAGCGTGAGGTTATGTTTGCGTTTCACACGCTCGTCTCTTAATGTATCTCCGTAGTCGTCGTCACCTTCGGCTGCAAGCACAGGCGCGATATCCTGCAGCTCGTCCAAGACGCGGGGGATGTAGATATCGCCAGCGTGTAGAATGAGATCGACACCCCGAAAAGCTTGAAGTACCTCGAGAGGCACTGCTTGTGCCACCTCGGGAATATGAGTGTCTGATAGCAGCCCGATGCGCATTAGTCTACTATTATGAACGCTTACCACCTGCCGTGTCAAGAAGCACAGTGAAGAACGCTCTACATCCAGGTTCGGTTGCGTCCGGAGTGACAACTGGGACTAAAACAATTCATCGTATTATTACCTCCGTAAGGCGATCGGGAAAAGGAAGCACTTGGAAGCTAAAGGATATAGCGTTGCCTTCTCCTTAAAAAATAGCCAGCTATGAGACCGAGAACCAGACCGCCAAGATGTGCCTGCCATGCCACGAGTGGGAAAAAGGAGATTATAACGAACCCGCCAATAACCGCTGCCCAAAGTGGTATAGGGGCCGGTATGGGTAATATAAATACTCTCAAATTTGGCCTCATCACTGTCAATGCTCCTCCTAAGGCAAAAACAGCTCCCGACGCACCGATCGCTATGGAAAAGGGCGGACCAAGTAGCATGTACACAGCATTCCCCAGTATCCCACCGACAAAGTAAACAATGAGAAAGTTCCTGCCTCCAATCAATGTAGACAAGTATGTTCCGAAGAAATAGAGGGTTACCATATTAGCTATGAGGTGCCACAAGCTGCCATGGATAAACAGATTAGTGACTATGGTCCATGGTCTTTCAAGAAAGCCTGCTGGCTGCAGGCCAAGAATCAGGATGAGATTTGTCTCTATAGCGGTAGCTATGAATAGCAGGATATTTACAATTATGATGCCCAGTAAAATGGTAAGTTCGAAACCTTGATACCTTCTAAGTCCCATCATTCTGCATAAAGCGATTTCTATATGTTAATACACCGGGCTCTTAATCCAAGGGTGCCGTTCTTCTCCTTGCATAATAGCTCAAAGGCGCTGGCGGTGCAAATAAGACTCTCAAATGTTGGATTGACGGGCGGGACAAGGCGTACAATTCGTGGAGTTGTTGCTCTACTCGGCAGCATGGCTGATTATGCGCTGTTGCCTTGCTCTATCAGTCGCACTAGTGGCAGTCTGATGCTACATTCCATCTGTACTAGGTGTAGAGGCTGAAGGCTAAGCTCGTGGTTCTTTCTTCCAGTTCCGCCCACCATTCCAGAGTCAAACCATCGGTTGGGTACGCCTTTCTGTTTGCCTGGAAAGGGTAAGTTTATTGATTTCAAACTGTATGTTGGCGTAAGATAGCGTTGATTCTCGTGCTGCCGATCAGGGGATACAAAACCAAGGAGGTGAGTTTGTGAGCAAGCTAACAAAGCTTTTTGAGCCTGGTAAAATTGGGAGGCTATCGATCAGAAATAGAATAGCGATGGCACCCATGGGCATTATAGGGCTAACGGAGTCGGATGGCAGTATCTCGCAGCAAGGAATAGATTATTATGCCGAACGAGCAAAGGGTGGGGTAGGGTTAATAATAAGCGGCGTCTGCTTCCCCACCCTGGAAATAGAATTCGGACCGCTGCTAAAGTTGGGCACAGCCCAACTCTTCAGGGCTGATACCCCTGAGGTCATACCTAGGCTGAGGCAGTTGGCCGAAGCGGTGCACAATTATGGCGCCAAGATGGCTATCCAGCTTAGCGCCGGGTTTGGACGCGTTATGCCTCGCATGCTACTGGCCGCGGGGCTTGAGAATGTAGCACCCTCTGCATTGCTCAACGTCTGGGACCTGAGGATAACGACGCGAGAGCTAACATTTGAGGAGGTGGAGAGACTGGTGAAATCATTTGGCATTGCGGCTGAAGTAGTGGCTGAGGCCGGGATCGATGCTATAGAGCTACACGGGCACGAGGGATACATGATGGACCAGTTCATAACCTCGCTGTGGAACAAACGAACCGATAAATACGGCGGTGACCTGGACGGCAGGCTAAGGTTTGTGCTCGAAATCGTTGAAAACATTAAAAACAAAGCAGGGAAAGACTTCCCCGTAGTCTTCAGGTATGCCATCAACCACTATATAGAGGGCGGCCGTGATGTGGAGGAATCGCTTGAGATCGCCCGGCGACTGGAGCGGGCTGGTGTGGATGCGCTTCATGTCGATGCTGGCTGCTATGATGACTGGTATTGGCCCCATCCACCGAACTACCAGCCGCCCGGTTGCATGGTTGATTTGGCCGAGGCGGTTAAGAGGGTGGTCAAGATCCCGGTTATTACTGTAGGTAGGCTCGGTTATCCCGAGCTGGCGGAGAGCGTGCTTCGAGAGGGCAAGGCCGATTTTGTTGCTCTGGGGAGGCCGCTTCTGGCCGATCCCCAGTGGCCTCTCAAGGCAAAGGAGGGGAGGCTGGAGGATATCCGACCGTGTATCGGAGACCATGATGGCTGTCTGGGTAGAATAGGGGGAGAGGGTACTTATCTAAGCTGTTCCGTTAACCCTGCTTGCGGCAATGAGAGGGAACTGGGGATAACGCCGGCGGATAGGCCCAAATCTGTGCTCGTGGTCGGTGGCGGTGTCGCCGGCATGGAGGCGGCCAGGGTGGCCGCATTGCGAGGTCACAAGGTGACCCTGTATGAGAAGGGCGATCGCCTGGGGGGACATCTCATACCGGGATCGGTGCCCGATTTCAAACGAGACCTGGCGCTTTTGCGGGATTACTACACTACTCAACTGGCAAAGCTTGGCGTTAAAATTGAGATGAGGAAAGAGGTCAACCCAAAGCTGGTCGAGGAGAGGAAGCCGGAGGTGGTGATCATCGCCACCGGCTCGACGCCCATTATACCCGAGGTCCCTGGAATCGAAAGGGAAATCGTGGTCACCGCTATCGACCTGCTTCTGAGCAGGAAGCAGGCTGGGGATAGGGTTGTTGTCGCCGGCGGCGGGTTGGTTGGGTGTGAGACTGCGGTCTACCTGGCGCAGCAAGGCAAGCGGGTGACGGTTGTCGAGGTGCTGGACAGAATCCTCACCGGCGTCTTTGAGGCCAACAGACAGCACCTCCTAAAGCTGCTTGCTGAGAATTATGTCAGTGTGTTAACTAACGCCAGGCTGGGCCGGGTAACGGACGAAGGCGCTATTGTGGTCAATAAGCGCCGCAGGTATGAGGCCGAGCTGAAGGCCGATACGGTGGTCCTGGCCTTGGGTCTGAAGCCTGAGCGGGAGTTGGCACAGGCCCTAGAGGGCAAGGTGCCTGAGCTCCATGTCATCGGAGATTCAGAGGAGCCGCGCAAGATTATGGACGCAGTTTGGAGTGCCTTCTATAAAACGCGCCTGATATAAGCAGCGGACTACAGATAAACACTTTGAGGTCGGCACCTGGCTATGCCTTTCTCTGCGCGAAAGCCTCTGCCCCTTGGATAAATGTCTCTGCTGTGCCCATCGAGGAGAGGGCAGTCGCCGTCTCATAAGTCAGGCCCACCTCTAGGCTGTGGGACATAGCTACATTGATGGCTCTCTTTGCCCCCTGAACCGCAGCCGGCGTATGAGCGGCTATTTCCTCGGCCAGTTGTCTCGCCTCGCTCATTAGGCTATCCTTTGGATAGATATGGTCTACGAGGCCGACTCGCAGCGCCTCGGCGGCGTCAATCCTCCGTCCAGTATATATGAGCTCCTTAGCTTTCCCCGGGCCAACGATGCGCGGCAGCCGCTGAGTGCCGCCCATGTCCGGGATGACGCCAAAAGTGATCTCAGGTATGCTAAGTATAGCCGTGTCAGAGGCGAGCCTGATATCGCAGGCCAGCACCAGCTCCATACCGGCCCCCATGCAGTAACCATTGATAGCTGCAATCACCGGCACCGCCAGATTCTCATACATGTTGAAGATAGCCTTCATTTGCTGGAGGCTGTCAAACCCGTCACGAAGTGGGCGGCCCAGAGAAAATCCCGTGGACGATGCCACTGCCTTAAGGTCTATACCGGCGGAGAAGGCGCGATCGCCGGCGCCGGTAAGGATGGCCACCCGAACTTCGGGCTGACCCTTTATCGCGTCGGCCGCCTCTTCCAGCCCCAGCCAAACCTCTGCATCGAGGGCGTTCAACTTATCGGGGCGGTTCAAGGTAACTGTCGCAATTGGCCCCTCTATTTTCAGCAGGACTTTTTCGCTCTTAGCCATTTTTGGACTCCTTCAGTTTTTTCTACCCACAACATACTAACACCGAAGCCCTTTGTCAAGCACTTCTTGAGATTTGTTGCTTTTGGAGGAATGCCTCCTTTATAATGCTTATGTACTCTGAGGCAAGGGGGCAGCAGTGTGGATGAGCTATACCCTTCTTGACACCGCGCTTGGCCGGATTGGGCTGGTGGGTTCCGCTTCTGGGCTGCGGCGCATCGTGCTGCCTCAGCCTTCCCCAGAGGCGGTGCTTCGGCTCATTATGGAGGGCTTGCCTGGGGCTATCGCCGATCCGTCCCCTTTCGGCGACCTGCCCCAGCGGGTGATGCGCTATCTCAGGGGTGAGCCCATCTCCTTCGATGATAAGCTGGATTTATCCCATGCGACCCCCTTTAGACGCGCTGTGTGGGCGGCGACCCTCAATATCCCCTATGGCCAGACCCAAAGCTATGGTTGGATCGCCGAGCAAATAGGAAAGCCGAGGGCTTCGCGTGCCGTCGGGCAAGCGCTGGCCAGGAACCCTCTCCCCATTGTGGTGCCCTGCCATCGTGTTGTGGGCAAGGATGGCAGTGTACGAGGCTATGGCAGAGGCTTGGAGATAAGGAAGCGCCTGCTTGAGATAGAGGGTTCTTCCTCATCAGGCTAATTGAGAAGCCTTTCTACACCTCTTGGTGCAGCGTTTCCCCCCTTCTTCTTATCAGCATGACTAAAGCTGAAACAGGTCCGGCTAAGCCCAGCAGCCCTCCAATGAGTATCTGGAGTTGCACATAGTCAGCTCTCCATTTTGCGGGAGCTAGTTTTGGGCTTGTTAAGGGTCTTGACAGAGATTGCGGGGGGGGGGGGTAACATAGCCACACACTTGTTAATATGGACAATCTTGAGTCAATATGGTATCCGTGCACAAGGGGGTACTTGCAAGGTATAGGGGAATCAGGAGACGATGGCCTTAGCAACCCATAATACGCAGCGTTGTATATTGGGCTACTAACTTATCTACACTTGAAAATGGACTAGCCTATTGGACAAGCGATACCTTATGTGATAAGCTTGCCCAGAATTTGAAGGATGGAGGTAGCAAATGGAAAAGACATGGAAGCCTACAACTGCAGGGATCTTGGACATTATTTCTGGGGTTCTTGGCTTGATTGGGGCTATTAGCTATTTTATCGCTATTGGTGTTGTTGGTAGTCAACCGGATGTACCTGGGTTTGTACTAGGTATTCTCTGGGGTTTGGCTTTTCCGTCCATTATTATCGGGATACTGGCTCTGGTAGGTGGGATATATTCAGTACAAAGGAAGAAGTGGGGGTGGGCTCTAGCTGGTTCAATCGCTGCTATCCTGGCATTCTTACCTTTGGGAATATTAGCTACTATATTTGCAGCAATGTCCAGGGATGAGTTTGAATAGCACAATTTGGTTATGCCCGTGACAGACAGCAAGCAGGGTTCTAACATAGCCACACTTAGTTGATATAGGAAACGCCGTTTTGTCGGAAATATCTATTGAAATTAGGAGAGCAACCATGAGAAAGCTTCCATCTTCAATAGTAATGGTAGTATTGATGGCGGCACTTCTGACCTCGGGATTGTTAATGAGCTGCATAAGAGGCGACGTAACGGGTTCCGGGAACCTGGATACTCAAGAAATGGATTTCAGCGGTTTTACCCGTGTTGATGCAGGATATGGCTTTGAGGTTGAAATCCTCCAGTCTGATACATACAGCATTACCATAACTGCGGACGATAACCTGTTCGAATATATCCAGGTTTCTAAAGAAGGAGAAACACTAAAGATAGGTCTCAAACCGGGCTACTCTTACGTTTCCACTACCTTGAAGGCCGAAATCGCCATGCCCGATCTTTACGAGTTAGAGTTATCAGGTGGGTCACATGGTACCGTCCAGGGATTTAGCTCTTCGCACGATCTCACTCTTGACCTGTCGGGGGGCAGCAGGGTTACCGGTGACATAACGGCCGGTTATGCCGATTTTGATTTATCAGGAGGCAGTAGCGTTCAGTTGCAGGGCTCGGCCAACGATATAGTTATCAATGCATCCAGTGGCAGCCATATGGAACTGGCCAATTTCCCGGTTGATAACGCAGACGTTAACCTCAGCGGTGGTAGCCGTGGTACAGTAAACCTGGATGGCATATTGAATGCTGACCTGAGCGGTGGCTCACACCTTATTTATTTGGGCACGCCTAACATGGGTGATATAGATATATCCGGTAGCTCCACGATTAGCCCCGAATGAACCCGCGAGAAAAAGGTGGTTCTGCAATTCACTCAACCGTCAAATTGCTCTCACCAACCAGGGCGGCCAGTTGCTGATGAAGATCAGGGCAGTAACCGGTAGTCAGGTCAGGAAGCCGAAGTTTTATAACCTCATTGTCTTTAGTAACCCTGAGGCGCACCTCATCACTGCCGGGGAAATCTCTGAGGGCATCGGTTATCCGGTGAAGGCGGGCCACATCGCCCTCCTCGTCAGCGGTCTGGGCAATAGTGATAAGGAGGCGGTGCCTCTTGGGTGGGACTGGCTCCGCGACCCCTTCTTCAGGACTATATTGGTGCACAGTCTCGCAGCTCAGTTGTACCCGGTCGCCTCTGGCGCGTACCTTTCCCTCCACCAGGAGGATGTTGCCCTCGGCCCAGAGTTCCTTGGTACGCTGGTAGATCTCTGGCCACGCGGTAACCTCCACCCTACCATCAAGGTCCTCGAGCATGGCGCTAACGAAGGGGCGCCCTTCCCTGGTGAATAGTTGCCGCACTGATAACACGGTGCCAGCAGTGACCACACCTTGCCCCACCATCTCCTCATCGATCTGACCACAAAGGGCGGTGATATAAGGGGAAAGCTTTGGCGCGGCACGGCCGAAGGGATGCTCTGACAGGTAGACCCCCAAAAGCTCCTTCTCCCAAGCCAGCTTCTCCTTAAGGGGGACGTCGACCTCCTCCAGCTCTAAGGCAGGCATGGGCAGGGGTACGCTCTCCCCCCACAGGTCGAACATGGTGGACTGCCCCGTCTCCTTAAGCCGGTGTTCTCGTTGGGCCAGGGACATGATGCGGTCAATGCTGGCTATAAGGGAACCTCGACTGCCCAAGGAGTCTAGCGCCCCCACCTTGATCACGCTTTCCAGGGCGCGTTTGTTAACGGCCCTGAGATCAGACCTGCGGCAGAAGTCCTCAATGGACTTGAATTCCCCTCCTTCTTCGCGTGATGCGATAATCGGTTCAACCGCCCCAAGGCCAACGTTCTTGATGGCCCCCAGTCCAAAGCGAATGCCCTTTTGCCCGGCTGCTGCCTCTATCGAGAACATGCTGCTGCTCTTACTTATGTCGGGGGGCAGTACTGGAATTCCCAGTCGTCGGCACTCTGAAACGGCGGAGCTGATCTTGTCCGGCTGGCCCATATTCATGGTGAGTACCGCGGTCATAAACTCCGCTGGGTAATTGGCCTTGAAATAAGCGGTCTGATATGCGATCATGGCATAGCTTACGCTATGAGCCTTGTTGAAGGCATATCCGGCAAAGGGCTCGATAAGGTCAAAAACCTCATTTGCGATCTCTTGGGAAAAACCCCTTCTACTTGCTCCAGCAATGAAGTCATTTCGCTCCCTCCTCATTACCTCAGGGATCTTTTTGCCCATGGCCTTCCGAAAGACATCGGCCTGTCCCAGGCTGTAGCCGGCAAAGGCTTGAACGATGAATAGCACCTGATCTTGATAGACGATGACCCCGTATGTTTCCTCAAGTATCTGTGAGAAGGTGGGGTGAGGGAAGTGGATCGGCTCAAGCCCATGTTTTGCCTTGATGAAACTGGGGATGTGCTGCATGGGACCGGGGCGGTAAAGGGCGATCATGGCGGCGACATCGCTAAAGGATGAGGGTTTGAGTTCCTTGACGGAGCGTCGCATCCCCACACCTTCAAGCTGGAACACCCCTGTGGTCTCGCCTGAGGAAAGGAGTTCGAAGGTCTTAGAGTCATCGAGGGGGATACGGTTCAAGTCGATGTCCTCCCCCCTGGTCTGGGCGATGATCTCCCTCGATTTGCCCAGGATGGTGAGGTTCACCAGCCCAAGAATGTCCAGCTTTAACAGGCCGATTTGAGCGATCGCTTCCATGGGGAACTGGGTCATGGAAATGGCCCCCTCGTCCGCCTTTGTAGGTCTCTGAAGGGGCACATAATGGGTCAGGGGCTCCTTGGCGATTACTACCCCAGCGGCATGAGTTGAAGCATGGCGAGCGATCCCCTCAACACGCTTGGCGTTATCTACTAATTGGTGCACCACCTCATCCTCCTGGTAGATGTTCTTCAGCTCAAGGTTTTCCTCCATAGCCCGCTCCAGAGTCATATTTGGCCCGAAGGGAACCAACCTCGCTACCCGATCGACATCCCCATATGGCATTCCAAGGGCGCGGCCTACATCACGGAGGGCGGCCCTAGCGCCGAAGGTGCCAAAGGTGATGATCTGAGCCACGCGATCAGGCCCATACTTCTGGGCAGCATAGGAGATCACCTCATCGCGTCGGTCATCCTGAAAATCGAGGTCAATGTCCGGCATCTCCTTGCGCTCCACATTAAGGAAGCGCTCGAAGACCAGCCTATTCTCCAGGGGATCGATATTGGTGATCCCCAGAGAATAGAGAACAAGGCTGGCGGCAGCGCTGCCCCGGACCCCGAAGAGGATTTTTCGTTCTTTGGCGAAGGATATGAGGTCCCAAACAACCAGGAAGTAATTGGCGAAATTGGTCTTTCGAATGACCTCAAGCTCATAGTTGAGGCGCTCTATCACCTCATCGCTGAGCTGGGGATACCGCTGCTTCAGACCCTCCCGGCAGAGCTCCTCAAGGTAATCATCGACGCTTTTGCCCTGTGGAGTCTCGACCTCGGGGAGGAGCAAGCGCCCGAATTCCAGGTCAAGATGGCACATATCGGCGATACACTGGCTGTTCTGGAGGGCCTGAGGCAGGTCGGAGAACAGCTCCGCCATCTCCTGGGGGCTTCTCAAATAGAAGGAGTCCCCCAGCCTCATCCGCTTCTCATCATAGATAGTGGAGTTCGTCTGAATGCAAAGTAGGAGCTCATGGGAGTAGGCATCTTCCTGAGAGACATAGTGAACATCGTTGGTAGCCACTACCGGGATATCGAGGGCCTCGCTTATCGAGACAAGCACGGGGTTTACCTGATCAAGCTCCGCTATGGGGTGGTGCTGAAGCTCGATGTAGAAATCGCCGAAGACCTCCTTATACCAAAGTGCGGCTTTCCTTGCCTCGTCGACGCGCCCCCCGAGGATGAGGCGGGGAACCTCGCCCTGGAGGCACGCTGATAGGGCGACCAGTCCCTCATGGTGCGCCTCAAGGAGCTCCCGATCCACCCTTGGCTTATAGTAAAAGCCCTCAAGATGGGACTTGGTAGTTAGCTGGATGAGGTTTTGATAACCCTTCTGGTTCTTAGCGAGCAGGACGAGGTGGTAGGGATTCTTGTCGGCGTGTTCTCTGGAGTGGCGACCAAAAGGTGCCACGTAGAGCTCGCATCCCAGGATTGGCTTGACCCCGGCCTCTCTGGAGGCCAGATAAAAATCGATCACGCCATACATGGCGCCGTGATCGGTAATGGCCAGGCTATCCATCCCCAGCTCCTTCGCCCTGGAGATGAGTTGAGGTATGGAGCAAATGCCATCGAGGAGGCTATATTCGGTGTGAACATGCAGGTGCGTAAACATGAAAAGACCGTTAGTAATTCGGGTCGCCACTATTATAACACAGGCGTTGACTAGACCCCAGACCAAGATCAGAAGAATGAGAAATTTGGCGGAAATGAGAGAATTAAAGAGGAATACCGTACGCTCTTAGGGTGCTAGCCATTATTGAAGTGATTGCAATTCTCAGGATGATACTTTATTCTTGACCATGCCATCGGCAAGCAGATGGCAGGCGAAAAAGGCAAACCTCGAGAAATCGGGGGGCGCAAAGCCACAGGTCTAAAGCTCATTCTTGGGTTATGATGGCTGGGTTGCCGCCGGTTATAAGTATATAACTTGCTCTCTGGGCAACCCTGCCCGGAGAGTTTTTTTCTTACGGTCAGGGGCGTTATGACAGGAGAAAAGGTCCTGGTGGTGGACACAAACGGAGATTCCCTCCGCCAAAAGATCGAGACTGTAATCGGGAAACGCTATCACATAGTGGGTGTTCCCAGCGGCGAAGAAGCTATTGACCTCACCAGGAGGGAGCGCTTCGACCTCTTGATCGCCGAAACCAAAGATGGATGCGGTCTGGCGGAGGCGGTGAGAAGGAGCGATCCAGCCATCGCTTTAGTGCTCACAGGGGATCGCCAGAGCCTCGATAAAGTCCTCCAGAGGCTAAGACCGGGTCCCCAAACCCTTCTCCCCGAACCCTTTACTTTGAGAGAGCTGAAAAGAGCCATTGAGGATGTTTTGGAGAGAAGGAGGCTGCTTCGGGATAACAAGAGGCTAAAGGCATTACTACCCCTGTTTGAAATTAGTAAGACCCTACTGAGTGAGGTGGAGCTGGAAAGGCTTTTCGATATTATCCTTGAGATCGTCTGGAAGGAGACCGAGGCCGATTGCGTTTCGCTGATGCTCCTTGATGAAGCAGGAGAGGAACTTGTTGCTAAAGCAGCTCTCGGCCCTTCGGGAAGGCTCCAAAATAGCAGGGAGAGGGTTGGGGAGGGGCTTGCTGGGTGGGTAGCGAAAACCGCTACCCCCCTTATGCTCACCGAGAAGACGAAGAGCGAACCTCGTTTGAGAAAGGCGATGGCAAAAATGGGGGCTTCCTCAGTTCTGTGCGTACCTCTAGTGGCCAAAGGCAGGGTGATTGGGGTGTTGAGGGGCAGCAATACCAAGGGAGCCCCCTTTTGCTTCAACGACCTGGAATTCCTCTCCATCCTGTGCGGCCAGGCTGCAATCGCTGTTGAAAATGCTAGGCTCTTCAGCAGAGTAAAAGCGCATCAAATGCGTGCCGAGCAGCTACTGAAGCAGGCCACGCTGGCTCAAGAGGATGAAAGACAGCGGATCTCCCTTGAGATCCATGATGGTGTAGCTCAGTGGATGGTGGCCGCCTCCTATGGAATTCAAGCCTTTGGCAGGGTTCTCTCTAAGTATCAGGGCACTCATGATGTGGCGGAACTGCACGAGATAAAGAGCCACATCGATCGAAGTGTAAAAGAGCTTCGTCGGGTGATCGTTGATCTTCACCCTCCTGACCTTGGAGAGCTCGGGCTTCTGGGGGCACTGAAGCAGAACCTGGTGAACTTCAAGAAAGACACCGGAATTGCCTATTCCTTTCAAATCGAGGGTACCCCTGTTAGCCTGTCGCCTGTTTCAGAGGTCACTGTCTATCGGGTGACTCAGGAAGCCCTGGCCAATGTTAGAAAGCACGCCCAGGCAACCAAGGTCGATGTTCTCCTTCGTTTTGAGGTGGACGAGCTCTGCGTGGCGATCAGGGACAATGGAAAAGGGTTCGATCCCTCTCAGGTGCTGAGCAATGCCCGCTCAGCGGGGTGGGTGGGGCTTCTAGGCATGAAAGATAGAGTGGAAACACTGGGCGGCACTGTAGCGATAATAGCCGCGGAGGGGGCAGGAACCACAATAAGCCTCACCCTGCCTATTTCAGAACCTCAACCCAAGGAACTCTCTCCAATAGCAAAGATGCTAAGCGGCTAACTTTCCGGAAGGAGATATGAGCATTCGAGTTCTATTGGTTGATGATCACCCTGTGGTGCGCCAGGGCCTGAGACGCATGCTGGAGCTGGAGGAGGATATGGAGGTGGTGGGCGAGGTGGGCAGCGGTGAAGAGGCCCTGGCGCAAATTGAGGCCATGTCCCCAAGCATCGTCCTTATGGACATCAAGATGGCAGGGATGAGCGGCATCGAAGTGATCCGCCAGATCAAAGAGCGCTATCCTGACATGAACTTCATCGTATTAACCTTGTATGGTGACCAATACCTGACTCAAGCGATTGAGGCCGGGGCCATGGGCTATTTGGTTAAGGATGTGGGGGGTGAGGAGCTGATTCGCGCCATCAGGGCGGTACATCGCGGGCAGTCAATACTCCATCCATCGCTGAGCCGGGAGCTTTTTAACGAGTTTGCCTGTCTGGCCAAGGGAAAGCGCACCAGGAGGCCCACCCTTTCGCCACGAGAACTGGATATGATCCGCCTCATTGCCGCTGGGGCCACCAATAAGGAGATTGCGGCGCAGCTTTTCTTGAGCGAAACCACAGTGAAACGAGGGGTAAGTGGCATCTTCGATAAACTGAGTACCAAGGATCGCGCTGAAGCGGTGGCTGAGGCATACAAGAGAGGTTTACTTTGATGGAACTATAGAAGCTACAGTAATCAGGTTTCTTCATATTACGAGCCTTTTGGCTCAGCAAAGTCGAACCCTTTGGAGGTAGTAACACCAAAGGGTTTATGTTTATAGTGAGAACTGAATGCTTCTACTGGACTGGCTCTTTTAGGCAGGAGCCAGCACAGACGTCCCATCCGGGAGGGGCACCGGATGCAGTGGTCAGGGCACAATCCCCAGGCTCCGCAAAAGAATATGAAAATATGTGCCCTGACCTGCACCGGAGAAAGATCGGGGAGAGATGACATTGGAACGTGGAGAACAGTCTCTTTTGCAACGTATACTGGGCTTCGTTACCGAGCACCCAGGGGTAAAGCTCATCGTAATCGAGGAGGCTCTTGGTGTCTCGAGGATCGAGGTTGGGCGGACAATCCGCGAATTGATGGATCAGGGAAAGATCCGCAGAGATGAAGACACCAGGGAATACTTCCCTGTCTAATGCTAGGTGCTGATGCAAGTCTTGATCCAAAGTGCGGGAGATAGAAAGTATGGGATTTGATCTCGGTGTAGACAAGGTTAACAGAGGAGTGCTCGCCTTGTCGATCAGCCTCTCAGAGGTAATAAAAGATGCCTTGAAGCTTCAGGCGCTTCATCAAATGAAGCGGAACGGCATCAGTGAGGAGGACATCGAAAGGTGGCGCGGTGCTCTCATGGATCTGGACGCAGCTCTTGACCAGATAAAGGGGAATGGTGAGGTTGCCAGCGTCCTTAATCGGATAGGGGATGGCTTCGACAATCTGGTGGACCACATTCTATCCACAATATTAAATTCGGATTCTTCGTCTCATAAGGTAAAGGTCTAGAGGGCAGAGCCAGTGAGGTTAGAACCCAAACTCAATAGAATTCAGGCTTACATCGAGCCCCAGGATATAGATAGGATAGCACAACAGGTAGATGAGCAGGGGGCCAGGATACTGTGGCATCTCTGGCAGCATAGACATGCCAACCTTGATCAGCTAAAGAAGATATCTGGTGAGACCTCTCACATGAAGGTGCTAATCAGAATCAGAGAAATGATAAACCCAACCGCTAAGCGCTTCCTCGGTAGACCTATCATGGTATTTGAAAGATCGGCGATGGACTATTACACTGGAGATCATATTTTCCATAGCTGGTGGCTCAATGAAGAAGCAGCCAGCACTCATCGCGAAATATTAAAAAAGCTACCACCAAAGACTGATTCAAAATCACCTTAAAACCAACCCGTTCGCTTCCCCATGATATAATGGAGTTGTGAACTACCAAGCGGCCCTCAAGTACATCCTGAGTTTCACCGACTACGAGAAATTGCCCTCCTTCCTCTACTCCGCGGACAACTTTGACCTGAGGCGTATGGAGGAGCTCTTGGGGCGATTGGGCAATCCCCATCTTGCATCCAGGTCGATTCATGTAGCCGGAACCAAGGGGAAGGGAAGCACTGCGGCCATGATCGCATCAGCCCTGTCAATCGCCGGCTATAAGACGGGATTTTACACCTCCCCCCACCTCCATACCTTTCGCGAGCGGATTAGCATCAATGGTTGCAACATCGCCGAGGAAGAGTTTTCTACCCTGGTGCAGCGGTTGAGGCCTGAAATTGAAGCTGTGAATCGAAGACGAGCCTATGGCGAGCTCACCACCTTCGAGCTATTGACTGCCATAGCTTTCACCTACTTCGGAGAGCAAGAGATCGACTTTCAGGTACTCGAGGTCGGATTGGGAGGGCGGCTGGATGCCACCAATGTTGTCAGGCCTGAGGTCGCTGTAATCACATCGATAAGCATGGATCACGCTGAGGTTCTTGGCGATTCACTGGCTAAGATAGCATGGGAAAAATCTGGCATCATAAAGCCGGGGGCTATTGTAGTAAGTTCGCCCCAGCAGGGGGAGGCTGAGAGAGTGATTGAGGAGGCATGCCTCAAGATGGGGGCAACCCTGATCGCTGTCGGGAAGAATGTTACCTGGAAAAAATTTGCATCGGACTTAACAGGGCAATCTTTTGAGGTAAAAGGGAAAGCAGGAAGTTATGACCTTACTATCCCACTCCTCGGTGAACACCAATTAGAGAATGCTGCTACTGCTGTAGCCGCCCTGGAGGCGCTCGCTATAGATGCCGATGACATCGCTATAGGTCTGGCTCGGGTTCGTTGGCCGGGGCGACTGGAGATCATAAGGCATGAGCCCCTTGTACTTGTCGATGGCGCGCATAACGCCGACTCGGCAAGGAGGCTGAAAGAGGCCATCGAAGCATGCTTCAATTTCGACCGAGTAATCCTTATACTAGGTGCATCCTCCGATAAAGATATCGACGGGATCGTTGCGGAGCTTGCCCCCCTCTCTAGCTTGGCCATTGTCACCCGCTCCCGCCACCCCCGTGCCCTTGAACCCTGCTTCCTTCTTAGGGAGATGGAAAGGCGAGGGATGATGGCGGAGATGGCGGAGAGCGTTACTTCGGCGGTGGAGCACGCTCTTTCCGTGGCAGGACCCAGAGACCTTATCTGTGCCACTGGTTCACTCTTCGTGGCCGCAGAGGCCAGGGAATACATTGATGGCATCATTCCCGAGCTCTATCCTTAGAAAGGTTTCACATTAAATGGCGCTAGGAAAGCACTTGGGCATATATCAAAGTGAAGCATAGCGTTTGAAAAGGCTGGTGAGGGTTTGAAGGCAAAATTGATCACGAAAGCATTAAGACGCATAATCGATGTCATAGCATAATGTTCGAAAAAGGAGGTGTATTATGGCGGAGCAACTCGGCTATCGAGTGGTGGGCACCATAAAGGCGGTTAAAGGGACTTGCAGCGCTGGTCACAAGGTGGGGGACCAGATCGAGCTCGGTGGCTACAGCTCAGGAGGGCTATGCGGCTTCTTCTACTACGGCCTGTTCCCCTATATCATCATGCTCCAGTTCGGCGGCGGGTTCCCTACAGAGTGGGGAGACCCGGATGCTATCGAGATGGACTGCATGGACAAGTGGAATCTGGTTACTATTGAGCTGAGGAGGATTATATAGACAGCCGATAGGTTTGGACACAGAATTGACTACAAAAGCATTATGATACATGTCGATCACAGCATAATGCTAAAAAAAGGCTTAGGCGAGCCCCAGCTTTGCCCTGACCTCCGGGAAAAGGGCCTCTTCAGGAAGCATTTCGGATAGGATTTTTTGAAGCGCCATGGTATGGCTGCAAAGCCCCCACTTAGAGAAGAAGCTGCAGGAGCAGTGCCACTGCCCCTTTTTGTAGCTAAGATCATAGGTATCGTGCTCTCCACGAAAGCTCGCCGTGAAGTCGGAAAAAGTGATCCGCTCCCGTTCCTGGGCATAACGGTGTGCTTTTTCGATCTTTCCGATGAGACTTGATTGCATACATCCTCCTCAAAGTTAAAGAGCACCCCGATATATTCAGGGTGCTCTTCTCATCCCAATACTAAGCCAAGCATATCATAAATATTCTATTCCTCGTCATAGGGGAAGTCAAGAGCTTGACTCCACCCTCCAACTCGTGTTATAAAGTAAAACAGCTCTCCGAGCTGCCGCGTCTAAACCTTTTTTCGCATTGGCGAAAGGTATTTAAAAAGCCTTTGTGAGAACGAAAAAGGGCAAGGTGAGCAGCCGGTACGGTGTGGGGGGAAACGCCTGCACCCCCCGTGGTTGGAAAGGAGGGCTTAGCGCTAGGTCAATTATGCCTGTCGTTTTAAGCCTCCTTTTGGAGGCTTTTTTGGTACTTGGGCAAGGTGTTTAGGAGACACTCTGTGGCTATCGGAAGGAGGTTAGTAAATGGGAACTCCTCTATTTACTAGGCCTAGGGCGAAAAAGGGGTTGCGGGGGCAAAGCCCACGAAGCTTAACTTGGGTGGGTGGGAAGAAATAGGTTTCTAAACAAGCTCAAAGAAGGAGGCTTTGACTATGATCCGAAATATCTTAAGATGGACGGCCCAAAGGAGGTTGACATTAACCTTCCTTCTCCTGGGGATGGTCCTCCTGCTCTTCATAGTTGTTCCCCTGGCCAAGGTTATCTTCTCATCAAGCCCCTCGACGCTGTGGGACACCCTGCTTGATGGGGAGGTGAGAAGCGCTATTTGGCTCAGCCTGTATAGCGCACTAATAGCTACGGTGGTCGGGCTTGTTCTTGGGGTGCCATTAGCCTACTTCCTGGCCCGCCATAGATTCCCGGGGAAGAGGTTTATCGAGGCTCTTATCGATGTTCCCATAGTAGTGCCCCACATCGCAGCCGGCATCGCTCTCCTCTTCGTTTTTGGGCAAAACTTCTTCATGGGGAGGGCCTTTCACGCTGTGGGCATCGATTTTGTGTATTCGGTTCCGGGGATAATAATCGCCATGCTCTTCGTGAGCGTGCCCTTCCTCATTGACTCGGCAAAGCAGGGTTTTGAGAAGGTAGACGAGCGGCTGGAGAAGGTAGCCCGCACCCTGGGTGCCTCGCCGTGGCAAACCTTCTTCAGGGTATCGTTGCCCTTAGCCAAAAGGAGCATCTTCGGTGGCAGCGTTATGATGTGGGCCCGGGGTATAAGCGAATTCGGCGCCGTGCTCGTCCTGGCCTCGTACCCCAAGATTGCCCCTATCCTGGTATATGATCGCCTCGAGGAATACGGCCTTGACTTCGCCCTCCCTGTTGCTGCGCTGCTCGTTATAATTTGTATTGTCATATTCATTGTGCTGAGGACTATCGCCTACCGGGGGGAGAAGGCATGATCGAGATAAAAAACCTATCGGTGGACTTGGGCGACTTCCTCCTTGAGGAGGTCAACCTTACGGTGGAGAAAGGGGAGTACTTTATCATCCTCGGGCCAACAGGGGCGGGCAAGACGGTGCTCCTCGAGTCCATCGCAGGGCTACACCCCATAAAAAGCGGCGAGATATGGCTTGATGGGAGCGAGGTAAGCAGGCTTGAGCCCGAGAAGAGGGGGTTGGGGTTTGTCTATCAGGACTACGTCCTGTTCCCCCATCTATCGGTAAAGGACAACCTGCTCTTCGGGTTGAAGCGGAGGAAGCAGCCAAAGGAGGACAGGCAGAGGGTGATGGAGTGGCTGGCTGAGCTTTTAGGGATAACCCACCTCCTGGAGCGCAGCCCCGATACTTTAAGCGGGGGTGAGCGGCAGAAGGTGGCTCTGGCCAGGGCGCTCTCCATCAGCCCCCAGGTTCTCCTTCTCGACGAGCCATTGAGCGCCCTCGACCCTCAAACTAGAGAGGGGGTGCAGCAGGAGTTGAAGCAGATTCACCAGAGACTGGAGCAAACCATAATTCACGTAACCCATGACTTCGAGGAGGCCATCGCCCTGGGCGACAGGATCGCCGTCTTAGGCGAAGGGCGTATACTTCAGATCGGAACCCCGGATGACATCTTCCACCACCCCAACTCCGAATTTGTAGCCCGCTTCGCCATGACCCGCAATATCTTTGCCGGCGAGGTGCGCGACGGCGGTGGTGGGCAGGCGATCTTCGCCATTGAGGGCACGGAATTCGAGGTGGTGACCGAGCTCCGAGGAAAGGTTCACGCCTCGCTTCGCCCTGAGGACATCCTAATCTCGAAAGAGCCGCTCGTCTCCAGCGCTCGAAACTGCCTTAGTGGCACTATCTCCCATATCGCCGACCGGGGTGCCACACTCTACCTAACGGTGAGCACGCCACTGGATTTTGTGTGTCTCGTCACTCACCGCTCCTTTGACGAGATGGTTCTGGAGGAAGGCGATCAAGTCTATGTAACATTTAAAGCATCGGCGATCCATATATTTTAGGAGAGGGTGATGAAGAAAATAGCGTTGCCTGGTATTACACTGGCTTTGGCGCTTTCCCTGGTGGCAAGCTCGTGCTCCGCTCAGCCGAGCCTCATCGCTCTTCACGCAGGGAGCCTTTCGGTGCCCTTTGACAAGCTGGCCGAGGAATTCGGGGAGCAAAACCCGGGGGTGACGATGGTCACCGAGGCCGCGGGCAGTCGTACCACCATCAGGAAGGTCACCGAGCTGGGCAAGCCGGGTGACATAATAGGCTCTTCCGACTATCGGGCCATCGAGGAGCTGATGTTCCCCGAATTCGCCGACTGGTATATCGCCTTTGCTACCAACGAGATGGTGCTTTCCTACCGAGATGGCGCCCCCTTCGCCGATGAGATAACAGGCGGCGAGCGCGCCTGGTATGATGTCCTGGTGAATGAGGCGGTGCGATACGGCCACTCCGATCCCGATATCGACCCGTGCGGCTATCGCACGCTGATGGTGGTCCAGTTGGCTGAGAGTTACTATCCGGCGCCGGGGCTATACGATGACCTGATCCATGGTCAAGGGCTCGATAAAGGCAGGCATAATAGCGGCCTGGAGATTGTAAGGCCCAAGGAAACCGACCTTCTTTACCTGCTCGAGTCGGGAGACCTGGACTATGCATTTGAATACCGCTCCGTGGCCACACAGCACGGATTTGACTACTTTGAGCTTCCCGAAGAGATCAATCTCTCCAGCCTCGATTTTGCCGATTTCTATGCCGCCGCCGAGGTGGAGGTAACCGGCAAGGAGCCAGGGACGATGACCACCGTGAGCGGGGGGCCTATCGTCTATGGTGTCACCATCCCCCAGAATGCCCCCCACCCTGCGCTCACGATCGATTTTCCGAAATTCCTCCTCGGCGCCGAGGGGCAGGCGATAATGGCCGACTGCGGTCAGCCGCCGATAGTGCCGGCTGTGACCAATGACTTGAGCAAGCTGCCACAAGAGCTCCAAGAACTTGCTGTTGAAAAATAGAGGCAAAGAGCGCTCATCCTCTTTGCCTCTATTCTCAACCAAAAGTAGCGTTAGAGCTTGGGTCGAGGCAGCAGCCCCGCCTTGTCACAGATCTCGGCTACCGCCTCCTCCCATTCTATAGCCATTAAGTGAATCCCAGCCACGCCCTCGATCTGGCGCACCTGGTTGATGATATCGACACAGAGGTCGATGCCCACCTTTTTGGCTTCTTCCTTAGGGGCGCTGGCCATGCGCTCCACAACCTGATCCGGGACATCCATCCCGGGGACCTTACTCTTCATATAGCGTGCCGCGCCCGCTGACTTAATCGGGGCTACGCCAGCGAGGATATAAACCTTCTTGTGCAAGCCGCGAGCGCGCACCTCCTCCATCCACTTGGCGAACCTATCCACATTATAGATAATCTGGGTTTGAATGAAGTCGGCCCCCGCTACCACCTTCTTAGCCAGGCGAGTTGCCCGAAAGTCAAAGGGGTCGGCAAAGGGGTTAGCCGCGGCCCCGATGAACAGCCTTGGTTCTACAGATAACTCATCGCCACTTTGGAATTTCTTGTCGTCGCGCATATTCTTGACGATTTGAAGAAATTGGATGCTATCTATATCGTATACGCCTTTGCTCTGGGGATGGTTGCCGAAGGACTGATGGTCCCCTGTTAGACAGAGGAGGTTCTTCATCCCCAAGGCTGCTATACCTAAAACATCCATCTGAAGTGCGATCCGATTTCGGTCGCGGCATGTCATCTGTACCGTGGGCTCAAGCCCCTCCTGCATTGCGATAAGGCAAGCAGCCCAGCTCGCCATGCGGACGATGGCTGTCTGGCCATCGGTAACATTCACAGCGTCAACATTCCCCTTGAGTAGCTTCGCCTTATCTTTTATCACCTCGGGGTCAGCGCTTTGTGGGGGGCCGAGCTCACCGGTAACTACAAACGTTCCGCTCTCTAGAACACGCTCCAGATTGCTCCCTGATTTCATGACCTCCTATCCTTTCCAGGCTTTTACGAAGTTATTATACACTTATTGCCATCTGGCGTCCACTATTCGCCCATGATCTGAAGAACGATCTCTCTGGAGCGAGGACGATTGTCAAAATCTACCACGACGACCTGCTGCCATGTGCCCAAGGCTAGGGTTCTACCGGTGAAGGGCACTACCAAAGAGGCGCCTAAGAGTGAGGCTCTGACATGAGAGTATCCATTGCCGTCGCCCCAGCGGCGGTCATGTTCATAGGGGATGTTCGTGGGAACGGTCCGCTCCCATAATTTTTGAAAATCGCTGAGGAGCCCGGATTCGTACTCGATTGTGGTTATTGCGGCCGTTGAACCCACAAGAAAGATGGTTACCGTGCCGGAGTCTATGCCTGAGTCCAAAACCCCCTCCCTTACCTGAGGGCTAATGTCAATGAGGTCGCATTCTCCTGATGTGCGAAGGGCTATTTTCTTTGTAACCACCATAGTCATCGCCTCCTTCTTAGCCTTTTCGCCCTTTACGCTCTACCAGATAACATCGTTTAATTCAAATACGGGTCCGTCTTTACAAACCAGCCTCAACCCTGACCTTGTCTCTATGGCACAGCCGTAGCAGCCACCGAATCCACAGCCCATCCTGGCCTCCACGGAGACCTGAACTGATTTTTCGCCTTTTTTACTCTGCATCAGGGCAGCCAAAGCCCGATACATAGGAATAGGGCCGCAGGCGAATATCTGATCCGCCCCGTCATCAAGATCGGCTAAAAGCTCAGTCACCATGCCTTTTCTGCCCGCCGAGCCATCCTCTGTGGCCACCATACAGTTGACTGAACGGCGCAGCAACTCAACGGGATACAGTTGAGTTGCGGTGGGCGCTCCCAAGAGGAGCGTGAGGCGCAAGCCGCGATGGATCCCCTCGTCGGCAAGAGCAAACATAGGGGCAATGCCAATGCCCCCGGCGATCAATAGCAGATTGTGCGATTCAGGACGAATGTTAAAACCACGGCCTAGCGGCCCTAAGAGATCAATGACATCCCCCTCCTGACGATGGGCGAGCCAGTCAGTGCCCCGACCGACCACGGTAAAAAGGAGGGCCAGAGCGGTGGGTGCCGACAGGGGTGCTACCCGGTGAATGCTCATGGGGCGTCTCAGCAGCGGGTCATGGTCTTCGCTACAACGCACCATAACGAACTGCCCCGGCTGGACACTGGCGGCGATCTGTGGAGTGTGGGCCCACAGGAGATGGACAGAGGGCATAATTTCAATATTTGAGAGGACAGGGGCGAGGATTTGCTTCAGCGCTCGCCTCCTCTATCTGCGAGATATTCCCGTAGGGGCTGGACGGAGAATGTCTGGTCGCCGTTGATCAAGGCCTCGACCGCAACCCTTAGCGTATCTAGGGAGGTGAAGCAAAGGATCCGCTTCTCTGCCGCAGCCCGTCGAATCTCAAAACCATCGCTCAACGGGCCGCGCTCGCCGGTGATGGTGTTGACCACCCCGCCCACGGTGCCATTGCGGATAATGTCCACGATATTGGGATGGCCCTCGCTCAGCTTCTTACTGATCATGGTTACTGGCATCCCCGCCGCCTCGATCATGGCCGCCGTTCCTTCGGTGGCATACAGTTTGTAGCCCAGGGAAAAGAGCTTTCTGATGATGGGCAAAGCTTCAGGCTTGTCTTTATCAGCAATGCTGAGCAGGATCGAGCCCTCCACAGAGAGCATCATGTCAGCGGCGAGCAGTGCCTTGGCCAGAGCGGCGCCGAAGTTGTAGTCCACCCCCATAACCTCGCCAGTCGATTTCATCTCAGGGCCGAGGTAGGTGTCCACGCCGCTCAATTTGGACATGGAAAAAACCGGCGCCTTAATGGCCACCAGCTTCTGTCTCGGCCAAAGCCCGCCCTCATAGCCCTGCTCCCTCAAGCTCTGCCCCAGCATCACCTTGATAGCCACCTTGACCATAGGCACTTTGGTGACCTTGCTGATGAAGGGGACTGTTCGGCTGGCACGGGGGTTCACCTCCAAAACATAGACCGAGGAGCCCCCATCATCGTTGCGCATGATCACAAACTGAATATTCATCAATCCCTTGACCTGAAGCGCCAGGCCGATCTGGGTTGAATAGTCAACGAGGGTTTCCACCTCCTGCTCGGTCAAGTTCAAGCCGGGGTACAGCGCCATGGAATCCCCGCTATGCACTCCAGCCCTTTCGATATGCTCCATGATCCCGGGGATGAGCACCCGCTCCCCGTCGCATATGGCATCCACCTCCACCTCCTTGCCCTCGAGATACTTATCGATGAGCACTGGGTGCCTGTAGTCAAGCTCTATGGCCAGATTCACGAAGCGAGCCAGCTCACTGGCGTTATTAACGATCTCCATAGCCCGGCCGCCGAGCACATAGCTGGGGCGCACCAGAACGGGGTAGCCAATGAGCTTGGCCACATTGAGCGCCCCATCGATAGTGGTTGCCGTGCTACCAGGAGGCTGGGGGATGCCCAGCCGATTCATCAAATTCTCAAAGCGGTGGCGGTCCTCAGCCTCATCGATGGCTTCGGCGCTGGAGCCCAGGATAGACATGCCATTGCGAGCCAGGGGCTCGGCCAGGTTGATGGCCGTTTGACCGCCAAATTGCACAATGGATGAGGGGATGGCATTTTCAGGATTGCCCTCAACCTCGATCCCTTCATTTTCAAGGATGTCGCGCACGCTCTCCTCGTCCAGGGCCTCGAAGTAGAGGCGGTCTGAGGTATCGAAATCGGTGGAGACAGTCTCCGGGTTGGAGTTGATGATGATGCTCTTATAGCCTGCCTCCTGGAGGGCCCAGGCGGAGTGGACGCTGCAATAGTCGAATTCGATTCCCTGGCCGATGCGAATGGGCCCTGAGCCAATGACCACTGCCTTATTCCCTTCCAGCGGCTCGGCCTCGTTCTCCACCTCATAGGTGCTGTAGAAGTAGGCGGTTTCGGCGGCGAATTCGGCGGCGCAGGTGTCTACCATCTTATAGACGGGGAGGATTCGCCAATCATGTCGCAACTGTCGCACCTGGTCCGGCAGCCTGTCGGCCAGGGTTGCTATCTGCTCATCCGAGAAGCCGAGGCGCTTTGCCTCTCGCAATAGCTCTGGGGTCAGCGGCTCTGAAAGGAGACGCCGCCCCATCTTGACGATGTTCTGAAACTTATACAAAAACCAGGGGTCGATGGCCGTCTTGAGCGATAGCTCTTCAGGGCTTAGGCCCCGCCTCAGCGAGGCCATGATAGCCAGGAGGCGGAGGTCGTTGGGCTCAAGGGGGAAGCCATTATCAGACCAGCCTGGGTCCTCCCATAGCAGGGACTTACCACCGATCTCCAGAGAGCGCACCGCCTTCTGCAGCGCCGCCTCGAAGGTGCGGTCGATGGCCATCACCTCGCCGGTGGCCTTCATCTGGGTGCCGATGTGGCGGTCGCCCAGGGCGAACTTATCGAAGGGCCAGCGCGGTATCTTGACCACGCAGTAGTCCAGCGCCGGCTCGAAGGCGGCCATTGTCTTCCCGGTTACCTGGTTCATGATCTCATCGAGCCTCCGGCCCACGGCGATCTTGGCCGCGACGCGGGCGATGGGGTAGCCGGTGGCCTTCGATGCCAGGGCCGAGCTACGGCTGACCCTGGGGTTAACCTCAATGACAAAATACGGGGGGCACCCGTTCTCCAGATGCTCATAGATTTTGCCGCTTCCACCCGGCGGCCAGCACTCGGCTATCAGCGGATGGGGGGCCAGGGCAAACTGGATATTGCATCCGCCTTCGACCCCCAGGGTCTTGATGATCCTGATGCTCGCCGAGCGCAGCACCTGATGTTCTTTGTCGGAGAGGGTCTGTGATGGGGCGACCACGATGCTATCGCCGGTGTGGACCCCCATGGGGTCGACGTTCTCCATATTGCAGACGGTTATGCAGTTGTCGGCCCCGTCCCTCATCACCTCATACTCGATCTCCTTCCAGCCGACGACGCTCTTCTCAACCAGGATCTGATGAACGGGGCTTACCGCCAGGCCGATGGAGGCGATGTATTCGAACTCATCCATTGTGGCGGCGTGACCGCCGCCGCTTCCGCCGAGGGTGTAGGCCGGGCGAATAACCACCGGCAGACCGATGGCCTCGACTGCCTGGCGCGCCTCCTCCATATCGGTGGCGATGGCGCTTTCGGGGACCGGCTCGCCGATCTCGGCCATCATCTGCTTGAAAAGCTGCCGGTCCTCAGCCTTGCGAATGGTGTCTATCGGGGTGCCCAGGGAGCGCACGTTGTATTTATCGAGGACGCCGGCATTGGCCAGGTCGACGGCCAGGTTGAGTCCGGTCTGCCCTCCGAGCGTGGGCAGCAGGCCATCGGGGCGCTCGCGCTCGATTACTCGCGCTATGACCTCAACGGTCAGCGGCTCGATATAGACGACGTCGGCGATGCCCTCATCGGTCATGATGGTCGCCGGGTTGGAGTTCACCAGCACCGAGGTCACGCCCTCCTCGCGGAGCGCCTTGCACGCCTGGGTGCCGGCGTAGTCGAACTCAGCCGCCTGCCCGATGACGATGGGCCCGGAGCCGATGACTAGGACTTTAGAGATTTTAGTCATGTGCACCTAACTCCGGTTGCACTAAATCATTGTTGTCACGTCCCATTGAAAGTACAACATGAGAAAGGTCAACATATAATCCCGTACCCCTAATTTGTTGTATAGCAACATCGAGTGCCCTCTTGGGAGTGGACATTTTTACCCATGTTCCGACGCCAAGCAACTCGTATAATCCCGCAGTCAGGTAGTCGCGACCTAGCGAAATCCACACAATCCCTCCATCCGCTTGCTTGGTTGAGTTCTTGAGTTGTTGATATTTACCCTCTACCTCGCGGTAGATAGCATCTGGAAGGTTTTCATCAGACTTTCCCCCACCCACCATTAGACCTGCATGAATGCCTGACTCAATTGAACCTAGCTCATAATCCCACACATTAGACCTCTTTCCTGTAGAAGCTCCCAACCGTGTGACTTCGATCAGGAGCTTCTTTTCCCCGAATGACGCTATAAAATCAGGCGTCCCGATGAATTCAATGTCTTCAAAACCGAAGCGGTAGAGTCCTACAATAGCGCGTATCTCTGCTAGCTTATCTAGGATTACACGGTTAGCTTCATGAACATAGCTTCCCAGACTGCGCTTCTCTGAAAAAACAGAATCGAAATGCTTACAGTTAGTAGAAGCAATACAAAGGTGATAGTCCAGCCGCTTCAGGTTCTGATCATGCTCTTCTTGCGCTGTGCTACCTTCCATTTGTTCGAGTTCGCGGATTATGACCCTATAATCATCAGGGTTACCTATGTTCCTTAGTTGCTCTAACCAGGAGCCTAACCACGTGGCTATCTGCGGATAATTCCTTAACATTCTCACAGCACCGTTTATATTTGTCACCCCCTCACCATCTCCAGAAAGCGCTCGAAGGAGTTGACGGTGTCCATGGGGCCGGGCGAGGCCTCGGAATGGTATTGAATCGAGAATAGCGGCAGCTCGCGGTGCCTCAACCCCTCCACCGTATCATCGTTGAGGCTGAGGTGGCTCACTTCAAGCCCGCCCCCTAGACTGCCCGCATCCACGGCAAATCCGTGATTTTGGGCCGTTATGTGAACCCGACTAGTCTCAAGGTCGCGCACAGGGTGATTGGCCCCTCTATGGCCAAATTTGAGCTTGTATGTCTTGCCGCCAAAGATCCGACCCAGAAGCTGGTGGCCGAGGCAAATGCCCATGATCGGCTTGCGCCCGATGAGGCTACGCACCGTGTCCTCCAGGTATGGCAGCGCTGGGTCGCCCGGGCCCGGCGAGAGCAGGATGCCGTCGGGCTTCAAATTCAGAATGTCCTCCGCCGAGGTGGTCGAGGGCACAACGGTGCAGGCGCAGCCCAGCTTGGTGAGGTAGCGCAGGATGCTCAGCTTCAGGCCGCAGTCGACGACCACGATGTGATGTAAAGAGTCTTGCCCCGGCGGTGCGTCCCACCGATAGACGGTGTCGGTGGTCACCTGTCGCACGAAATCGATGTCATCATAGCGGGGCAGCTTTTTCAGGCGCTCCAGCGCCTCCTCAGGCGATTCCTGGGTGATCATGCCCATCATCACCCCGGCCATGCGCAGGCGGCGGGTGATGGCTCTGGTATCGACGCCAGCGAGCCCGGGGATGCCGCTCGACAGCAGATACTCATGCAGGGTGGAACTGGAGTGCCAGTGGCTGGGCACGGGGCATTCCTCCCGCACCACAAAGCCAGCCACCTGAATGCGCCTCGATTCGAAGTCCTCGGAGTTTATGCCGTAGTTGCCGATCATGGGATAGGTGGGAACCACGATCTGGCCGGCGTATGAGGGGTCGGTGATCATCTCCTGATAGCCGGTCATGCTGGTGTTGAAAACCACCTCGCCATAGGCTGAGGCATCGGCGCCAAAGGAATAGCCCTCGAAAACCGAGCCATCTTCCAGCACTAAAAGGACTTTATTAGCCATCTGCTGGCCTTAACCCCCTTTTTCAATCTTAAATGATTCGTCCTTATACAACAGCTCGCCGGCGACAATGGTGGCCATCACCTTCCCCTTGAGGCGATGGCCGGCCAGGGGGGTATTCTTGCCCTTGGATGCAAAGGCCGCCGGGTCAACAGTCCACTCATGGTCTGGGTCGAAGATGGTAACGTCGCCTGGAGCGCCCACCTTCAGCGTGCCTATTTCATTTTTTCGAATGATCTTCGCCGGCTCAACCGTAAGCTTTGATATTAGCGTCATCAAATCTAGCTTGCCGCCGTGAACCAGGGCGAGAAGGCTTCCCAGCGCCGTCTCCAGGCCGCTGATGCCGAAGGCGGCGATATCGAACTCACACAGCTTATCCACGTCGGTGTGGGGGGCGTGATCGGTGGCAATAACATCGATCACCCCCTCATTTAAGCCCATGATCAAGGCCTCGATATCCCTGGCCGTCCTCAGCGGAGGGTTCACCTTGGCGTTGGTTTCATAGCAGGACAGCGGCAATGGGTAGGCTTTTGTGTCATCCCATCCCTGGCCCATAACCCACTCCTCGGTCATAGTCAAATGGTGCGGCGTGACCTCGGCGGTAACGATGACCCCCCTCTCTTTGGCGCTTCGGATAAGGGCAACGGAGCCAGCGGTGCTCACGTGGGCGATATGCACTCTGGCCCCCGTCATCTCAGCGAGGGCGATATCGCGGTAGACCACGTTCTCCTCGGCGGCAGCGGGGATCCCCTTAAGCCCCAGCCTTGTCGACACCCAGCCCTCATTCATCACCCCACCTTCCGAAAGCGAAACGTCCTCACAGTGATCGATGAGGACCAGATCGAAGAGGCGGCTGTATTCCAGTGCGTAGCGCATCAGCCGGGAGTCAACCACCGGGTTACCGTCGTCGCTTAAGGCCACGACCCCGGCCTCGGAGAGCTCGCCCATCTCAACCATCTCCGTGCCCCTTCTTCCCCTGGTGATGCAACCTACAGGCAGCACCCGAACCGCTCCCTCAGCAGCCGCCTTCGTCTGGACGAATTCTACAGTAGCCTGAGTATCGATGGGGGGCTCAGTGTTGGGCATGCAGCATACGGTGGTAAATCCGCCCCTTGCCGCGGCGCGCGTCCCGGTGGCGATGGTCTCTTTATCCTCGAACCCGGGCTCCCTGAGGTGACAGTGGAGGTCTATGAAGCCGGGACAAACGATCATCCCCCGGGCATGGAGCACGGAGTAGCGCTCATAGGGCAGGTCCTCACCACTGTGTCCCATCCAAGCAATGCTTCCATTGGCAATGAGAAGGTCGCCGATAGTATCGACTTCCTGGCTGGGGTCGATGATCCGACCGCCGGCGATGAGAAGCGCGGTCACTGGACACACCCCAGGAGCAGATACAGCAGTGCCATGCGCACTGCCACGCCATTGGTCACTTGCTCCTCGATGACCGATTGCGCCCCATGGGCGACTTCACGGGTGATCTCCACCCCTTCGTTCATAGGGCCGGGATGTAGCACTAGAGCATTGGGCTTGGCCTTGGCCAGACGCTTGGCATCAAGTTGATAGAGTTGGATATATTCTCGGAGGCTGGGGAGCAGGCCTCGCTTTTGCCTTTCTTGTTGCAGACGAAGGGGCATAATAATATCAGCCCCGTCCACAGCGCGATCGAGGTTTTGTTCTACTACGATTTCGGGGAAGTAAGGAGCACTCAAGCCTACAGGCACCAATGTGGGCGGCGCCGAGAGAACAACCTTAGCTCCCATCTTGGATAGCCCCCAGATATTGGAACGCGCCACTCGGCTGTGCGTAATATCGCCAATAATCACCACCTTCGCTCCGGCCACTGTCCCTAGGTGATCCCTGATGGTATAAAGGTCGAGGAGGCCCTGAGTGGGATGGGCGTGGCAGCCGTCGCCACCGTTTATAACACCCACATCGATATGACGGGCGACAAGGTAGGGGGCGCCGGCGTAGCAGTGGCGCATCACGATGGCATCGGCGCCAAGAGACTGTAAGGTGCGAGCGGTATCTATGAGTGATTCCCCCTTCTCCACACTTGAGCCAGAAGCGCCGAGGTTAATCACGTCGGCACTGAGGTTCTTCGCCGCTTGTTCAAAGGAAACCCGGGTGCGAGTGCTTGGCTCGCAGAAAAGGGTGACCACGGTTTTGCCCCGGAGCGTTGGCACCTTCTTGATCTCCCGAGATAGCACCTCCCTCATGGCATCTGTGGTCCCAAGAACGAGCTCTATCTCCTCACTGGTGAAATCATCCAGATCCAGGACATGACGGCGGCGCCAAATACTCGCCTCCAGGGGTGCCGCGATTTCCCTCTGTTTGGTTGTTCTCATTGCCGTCCCCTTTATCGCTTCTTAATAATCGCTACCTCATCCCGACCATCGGTCTCTTGAAGGCGCACCACAACCTCTTCATATCTCGAAGTGGGTATGTTCTTTCCCACGTAGTCGGCGCGGATGGGGAGTTCACGATGGCCCCGGTCGACAAGTACAGCTAGCTGAATGGACTGAGGTCGGCCAAGATCGATAAGGGCATCCATGGCAGCGCGAATGCTGCGCCCGGTGTAGAGGACGTCATCGACCAGAATAACGCTCTTGCCTGCGATGTCAGTGGGGATATTGGTCGGGCGAAGGGATGGTTGCACCCCTAAAGAGTTGAGGTCATCGCGGTATAGGCTGATATCCAGGACACCTATGGGTATGTCCGAGCGCTCGAACTCCTTTATGCTCGCCGCAATCCTCCTCGATAGGGGCACGCCACGGGTGTGCATCCCGATAAAGACAATGCCGTCGCAGCCATGGTTCCGCTCCACGACCTCATGAGCGATGCGGGTCAGGGCGCGGCGGATCTCTTCCTCATCTAAGATAACCTTCTCTGGCATTAAAAATCCCCTCGCACTTTGCTGGCAAGGGGATGTGATTTTACTGTATTGAGTTTTGCTGCCGCTTCCCCTTGCCAGCCTCTCCGGACTGGATTTAAAGGTTCAACCGCTAGTTACCTTCTAGTTAATAATACCACCTTTTTCCCACTTTTTCAACCCTTTTTCGAACTTTTTTCGGACTTTGAGAAAATTCGAAAAGTACGGGTCTCCACCGTCGAGAGGGGATACCTTATCGGAGCGTTACCAGATGTTCCACCCGCTCCCAGATGAGGCGCTCGGTCTCTTTCTTGGGCAGTGACGCATCGACCACCAGCCAGCGCTGGGGTTCCTTTTTGGCCATCTCCAGATAGCCACGCCGCACCCGCTGATGGAAGGCGATATCCTCCCGTTCAAACCGGTCGCTGATTCTTTTTCGGGCCAGGCCTTGCTCCACAGGGATGTCCAGAAGTACGATAAGGTCGGGCCTCAGCCCCTGGGTGGCGATGCTGTTGGTAGTTTCGATGAGGTCGAGGGAAAGGCCCCGTCCGTAGCCCTGATAGGCGATGGTGGACTCGGCAAAGCGGTCGCAGATAACGATGGAACCACTATCCAGGGCGGGGCGGATCACGCGAGCGATGAGATGGGCGCGGGAGGCATTGAAAAGCAGGAGTTCAGCCTGGGGGTCGATGTCCCCCTCCCCCTTGAGCCAGCGCCTTAGCCTGTTGCCCAGGGGGGTACCACCCGGCTCATGGGTAAGGACGGCGGGCAAGCCCATGCGCAGAAGGCACCGATGAAGCACCCTCGCCTGGGTGCTCTTCCCCGAGCCTTCCCCGCCTTCAAAGGTGATAAACAAGGACAATGATTACCTCAGTTCTTATTTATGTAGCTGGTGCTACTTCAATAAACCTAATCTTATCAAACGAGAGCGAATAGCGCCTGGTTTCCTTTGTAACTTACTTGTTAATTCTTCAACAGTTTTACCTCGAAGATAATCATTTCTTAAACTGTTGTCCTCGTCGTCGGTCCATTTTGTATATGCCTTTGGGTGTTTCTCACGAATTTCCTCAACATCATATGTTTTCGTTTTACTAATTTGCATTGCTGTTTCAAAGTCAGCAAATGATCTGCCTCCCAAGTAGTCAGGAAAGGTGGAGATACCGGTAACCTGCATCCAGCAGCGCGGGCCGAAGCTAACATCACGTGGAGCCCATGGGCGGGCTAGTCCCAAGCGAAGATATAGGCGATCGGCACTTTTGAGGCGGTCTGTGAGCTGTTGTGAGACAGATAGCAGAGAACTACAGCGATTTAGCTCAGCGTCACAGAGTGCGCGAAATGCCAAGTCAGAAATAGTGACATTGTCATATTGGTGGCCTGTCTGGTCCGTGAAGTAGAGTCTGTATCGTCGTTCGCCGGACTGCTCTTGGAGATTAACACTGATTACTTGTATCTGTGACACTGTTCCTAAAGACCTCGTATTCGCTCCAGGCTCGACCCAACGATCTTCTTGAAGGCAAGCATAAAATATATCCTGAACAGAGCGAAAGGAACTTGCTTTTAGCACTTTTTCCCATTCAGTATCAGTGCATAAACCTTCACAAACGATTGACTTTGGATCAAAGCCCAAGTCTTCAATATGTGGAGGTTCTATCGGAACTTTATGGAAGTCAAATCTAACTTTAGCCCTTGGGCGAATAGCCAATTTGCTTTTGATATAGAGATGCTCACGTAGCACGCCAGGTAGTGGTAACACGGGGCGGATACTCTGGAAATTTCGGTCAATTCCGACAATGCAGACTCCTTCTCCCCGCATCTTTGTTAAGTCAGTTATCACTATTGTCTTTTGCATTTTTATCGTGATTCAGAGGTGTTCGATATTAACCCCTGCCAGCATTGAACGTGCCAGGTATTCTGCTGCCAGCCGTCGGTGGCAGTGATCAGGTTCAGCTTCGCTACAAAGTAGGACAACTCCATCTTTAAACAACGCAGAGTCTATATGGTGCTCAACCTGCCGTTGCCTAATTAGCTCTAGGTAACTTTGCTCATATTTGGCCCAATCTCCCGTTTTACGGTACTCACTTATAAGTGAGTCTTCGGGTGCCAGTATCGGCACCTCGTGGTATTTCATATTGACAATTTGCTTGAGAAAATAACGCAGGTCGTCTCGCTTTGTAAACCCTGCCAACTGCGATTTATTATGAAGACGAATATCAAATAGGTGCCGAGCTCCACTGCGTTGTAGAGCCTCAAAGAATTCTTTAGCCGATTTCTTGGTAAAACCAATTGTGTATACGGTCACGAAGAACCTCACAGCGGAAGTGAAAGTTGATTGACTTCTACCCCTGCCTTCTCTTTCCAAAGCTCTTCATCGGTTTGAATTTGGCCGGCGCCGCGAATGTGTAGGATTTGAAAATCTTTTTGACGCAAATCATCGCCAACTAGCAGGTTGCGGTGGCAAGAGGAAGGATTTTCTTCAGCACACATCACACACATACGATACTTCTTCATAGCTTCCAAAAGTTGGTTGATTCCTCGTTGAAACGACTCTTTATTTTGTATTGCTTGATAGTCTGCTTTACCTGTTTGCTGGTTGTAGCAATTAGGGTCATCAGGGCGACCTCCCAATACATTGCCTAGATACAGATATTGGATACCCGCTGCACCAAGAATCCGCTCCAAATTGCGTGGATTTGCATACGAGGCCCATAGACTACTAGGATTGCTCCGTACGTCCACAAGAACCTTAATTTTGGCTTGAGTTAGTAACCGTACGAATGTTTCAGGCGAATGATTGCTGTGGCCTATCGTGTAAATAGCCCTATCCATTACATTCCTCCTATCCTTACCCATCTTTGGCCTCGCTGCCAGTACGAAAAATGCGCACCCTTCTTCGCGGCTCGCGGCCGGTGCTCTGAGATTCCAGTTTGTAGCGCTCGGCAAGCTGGTGCTGGAGCATCCGGAGGTAGGAATTCTGGGGGCTGAGCTCTATAGCGCTCTTTCCCTCCATCACCTGGGCGATGGCCTCCTCAGCCTCCTTTATCGCCGAGCTAAAGGAGTCTTCGGGGGCTTCCATTTCGAAGAGGCTGGCCAGGCAGCGCTCCATGTGGGGCATCCTGTTGCCTTTGAGGACATATATGGGTATGCCCGCAGCCTCGGCATCGCGAATGGGCTGCGGCTTCCTGCGGTAGTAGCTCTTCGAGGTCATCAGGACATCGGCGCCGGCCAGGCTGCTCACCACCTTCGCCGGCAGCCCCATGTTCTTCACCGCCTGCTCCAGCCGGCTCTTATTGATACCGAAGGGGTAGATCCTTCTCGTTGTGCCAGCGGGCGCTTTTCCTGCCCTGGGCTTCTTGGGAGGCGCCATCCGCTCCCGTCTTACCTCGGCAGTCTCGTCCAGCCAGCGCATCTCGGGAGGGATGGGTCGACCGCGAAGCATAGCATCGACTACCTCAGCGACGTCGGACTGAACCGCCACATGGTACCAGTCTTGAATCTCGACTATGATTTCAAAAGTCGGGGGCGCCTTTCGCTCCAGAATTGACTTCTGGGTGCCCCTCCGTCTCGCCTCCTCGTCGCCCAGGGTAACCGTCTGGATGCCGCCGATAAGGTCGGACAGGGTCGGGTTCATGATCAGGTTGTCCAGGGTGTTTCCGTGGGCCGTGGCCACAAGCTGCACCCCGCGCTCGGCGATGGTGCGCGCCGCCTGAGCCTCGAGCTCGGCGCCGATCTCATCGATCACGATGACCTCGGGCATGTGGTTCTCCACCGCCTCGATCATGACCGCGTGCTGGAACTGAGGGTGGGTTACCTGCATCCTGCGAGCGCGGCCGATGGCCGGATGGGGGATATCGCCATCGCCGGCGATCTCATTGGAGGTATCGACGATGACAACTCGCTTGTTCATATCGTCGGCAAGCACCCGGGCCACCTCTCGAAGCATGGTGGTCTTGCCTACACCGGGTCGCCCCAAAAGCAGAATGCTCTTCCCCGATTGGATTAAATCCTCGATAATGCCTATGGTGCCGAAGACCGCTCTGCCGACGCGACAGCTGAGGCCGACCACAGCCCCGCCCCGGTTTCTTATTGCCGAGATGCGATGCAGGGTGCGTTCGATGCCGGCCCGGTTATCGCCGCCAAAGGCGGCGATGCGAGAGACCACGTACTCAATGTCCTCCTCGGTGACCTCCTTGTCGCTAAGCACTACCTCATGATCGTAGTAGCGAGCATTGGGAGGGCGCCCCAGGTCCATGACCACCTCCAGCAGATCGCTGCGGTCGCCTCTCTCCTGAATCGGTTTAGCGATGTGGGGCGGCAACCGCTCCAGTAAGGCATCCATATCGTCGGTAATTCTCTTGAACATCTCCGTCACGCCTGCACCGGCATAAAACTTGGCTCCTTGATTCTGATGGCAAGCTCCTTGACCATTTTGATCGATTGTGCTGCCTTCTCAAACTCCATCTCCTCGAGAAGCCTCAGCAATCGCTCCTGGTAGGCAGAGGCAACACAGACTATGGGGGACTTGCCATTGAGACACATGAGACCATAATTCACCAGCCACTCCAGACCATCATCATCCAATCGATGAAACATGATGGTAAAGGAGCCTACCCGCAGGGAGGCATTTACTCGCAACCAGGCCACTAGGCTGCCTTGCTTCTCGAGGACGAATTCATGGCGTCGCTCCAGCCAGAAGCCCCGACCCCTAGTCTCCTGCCACTCCCCCATAGTCATGCCCTCAGCGGTGCGCACTGGGAGCGGGAGAGCAGCACTATACAAATCGAACAGCATGTATTCATCGCCGCTGGCCTTGGGGCGAAGAAGGTAAGGCTCTGGCGCTTCGGCAGCCATTTGCCCTCCCTCACCGCTATAGCTGTATATATGCTCTGTAGTATAGGATGAGAAACCAGCTCGCCTGGCCCCATCGATTAGCGGGCTATCTGAGGGAAAGCGAATGAAAAGCTTTCTCACCCCCTGATTGGCGGCGATGGCGCTCACCATGTCCAAGAGAGCGAGGCAGCGCTCCTCATCAGCATGAAGATAGTCGATCTGACAGGCAGTGGGATCAGAGCAGCGTCTAACTGAGACCAGACCATTGATGTGACCACGCTCCAGACATATCCAAGTATGCCGCCTCCCCCTCAGGGGGAGCCAATGCTCAAGGAAAGCCTGTGGTGAGAGGTGGCTTCTCATGGCAAGGCTATCCCAGGCCATAGCCTGGTTATAAAGCATCTTCCTAGAAGAGAAAAGGAGCGAAAGCAGGTCAGTTGGATAAAGGGGTCGAATCATCTCCTACTGCTCACCTCTCACCGCGGACGATGGTCAGGAAGTAGCCATGGAGCCTGAGGTCCTCGGTCAACTCAGGATGGAAGGCCAGGGCCAGCATGTTCCCCTGCCTTGCGGCAACGCCGCTACCATCGGGAAGCTGTGCCAGCACCTGTACGCCGTCCCTAGCGCTCTCAATAAAGGGCGCCCGAATGAAAATAGCATGAAAGTGGGGCTCACCGATAACGGGTATCTCTATGTCGGTCTCAAAACTATCCACCTGACGGCCAAAGGCGTTGCGCCTTACAGCTATGTCCATCGCGCCGAGAGGCTCGACATTTATGTCCGAAACCTGCTTAGCCAAGAGGATCATGCCAGCGCAGGTGCCTAACATAGGAAAGCCCTCTTCAGCCAGCTTTCTCAGCGGTGCCATCAAACCATATTCCCTCATCAACCTACTTATGGTTGTGCTTTCCCCACCGGGGATAATGAGTCCATCCAGACCCTCAAGCTCCCTTGGTAAGCGAACGGGGAAAGCCTCCACATCTAGGCGACGAAGCTGGGCGATGTGCTCGACAAAGGCCCCTTGCAGGGCGAGGACGCCTATTCTCTTTAGCCTACCGACACCTTTAGTCATGACAGTACAAACATCGATCTGGATCGCAGCGCCTGGCCCTAGCCGCTTCAAAGGCACAGGCCTCACAGCAATAGGTCTTGTCGCCTTTCTCGACTGGTTTTGCAACTATCTCTTCCCTGCAATATGCACACTTCATAATCGCTTGTTTCTGTGACACTGCTACCACCCCCTGGGAGCTAAAAGCTCGTCGGTGGGAATGGTCTTTATGTCCAGGCCAGGCATGGCTGATCCCAGGCCCTTGGAGACCTCGGCGATGATCTCGGGGTCGCGATAATGGGTGGTCGCTTTAACGATAGCCCTGGCCATTCTTTCGGGATCGCTGGACTTAAATATCCCCGAGCCCACGAATACGCCCTCAGCGCCCAGCTGCATCATCAGCGATGCATCGGCTGGGGTTGCCACCCCGCCGGCGGCAAAATTTACAACTGGCAGCCTTCCCGTTTTATGCACCTCTAGCACCGATTCCACGGGGGCACCCAGGGCCTTGGCCTCGGCCACCAGCTCATCGGTAGTCATGCTCCCGATCTTACGGATCTCGTCCATGACCGCCCTCATGTGCCTCACCGCCTCCACGATATTCCCTGTACCGGCCTCGCCCTTTGTCCTGATCATCGCCGCCCCCTCAGCGATGCGCCGCAGCGCCTCGCCTAGGTCGCGACAGCCACAGACGAAGGGGGCCTTAAAGTCGTGTTTCCAGATATGATGGGCCTCATCGGCCGGGGTCAGCACCTCAGACTCGTCGATGAAGTCCACCCCAAGGGCCTCGAGCACCTGGGCCTCGACAAAGTGCCCGATGCGGCATTTGGCCATCACTGGGATCGACACTGTCTCCATAATTGCTATAATTACGCCGGGGTCTGCCATGCGGGCGACCCCTCCTGCGGCTCTTATGTCCGCTGGGACCCGCTCCAGGGCCATCACGGCACAAGCCCCGGCCTCCTCAGCGATCTTTGCCTGCTCTGGGGTGACAATATCCATAATCACGCCACCCTTTAGCATCTGAGCAAGCCCTGCCTTAACCGTCCAAGTACCTTTTTCCATGCCACCCCTCCAACAATAATTCGCATGAATATTCTACTATTGCAGCTTCAAAAGCGCAAGTTCTACCTGATATCGAGGCCAAGCCACATCTAAGACGCCTGATCAGGAAGTGGGAAACGAGGCGAAAGCGCAGAAGGGAGCAGGTGGAGGCCACACTGAGGCAGCACTTTGAGATCCGGGAATTGCATCGAGTCAGAATCATCATGGCTACGGTAGCGGCTCACTATACCCCTGGTCAGATGCTATGGGTGTGGTTCACTGGGCCAGGCCTATCCGAAAGGACGGAACTGCTCAGTGCAATAGCTGTGCATCCTGACTGCGCTGAGACGGAGGTATTGACCCCGGCAGCGTTTAGAGGGGGTTTCAAGAAAGGGCCCAAGCTGCTCGACCGCATCGCAGGGAAGCTGGTCATTACCAAAGACATCGTTGCCATATTAGCATCATAGAAAGAGCTAAGGACAGAGGTCTTCGTGGTGCTCCGCAACGTCAAGGAAGGTAGATTGACCTCTGACTTTGGTTCTGACGAGGGGAGGGCCAAGGGAATATTGTCTACAGTGCGAATCATCAAGGGCTAGTGAGCGAAACCGAAGGTGGTGGATGAAGAAGAGAGTGCGTTCATGAAGTAGTTACAAGGTTGGAAAGGGCGGTTGTGCAATATGAAAGAGGCCGAGTATTCGTTGTCGAGACCCAGCCTCTTTGATTTGATGGAGATTACACATTTTAGATGTGTGTTCAGCTAGCATGTTACGCAGTATGCCGCCTCCCGGCTCAGGTTGAGGCTGGTAGCTCTAGCCCCTAGGCAGCGCCAGTCCCCTCATGGCGATGATGTTTCTTTGAATCTCCGAGGTACCAGCACCGATAGTCTCAGCCACTGCCCAGAGATAGAGTTGCTCTATCCGCCCCCTGAGAAGTACCCATTTGGAGCGTGGTTCTAGCTGCCCGTAGAGCCCGAGGATCTCCATCCCTGTGTTAGCCAGGCGCTGGGCAACCTCGCTGCCGAACAGCTTAGAAACCGAGGCCTCATAATTCGCGATGATCCCTTGGCTCAACATCCAACTGAGGCGATAAGCGAGGAGGCGGCTGACCTCGATCTCGACAGCCCGTTCCGCCAACTTCTGGCGAATCACTGGGTTTTTGGACAGAAACTCGCCATTTTTCTTTGTTTTGTTGGTGTACTGCACTAGTTCCTCCAGGATGCTCTTCGATCGGGCTGAGATGTTGACTCCTCCTCCGAAGCTGGTCCGTTCGATGTCCAGCTCGGTGAGTAGCAAATACCAGCCCTGGTTCATACCCCCCACCATGTTCTCTCTGGGAATACGGACCTCGTCAAAGAAGACTTCATTAAAAGTGTGGTGACCCGCCATATCGATTAGGGGCCGCACGGTGATGCCTGGCGTGCTCATGTCTACCACAAACATGCTGATGCCCTTGTGCTTTGGGACGTCGCGATCAGTGCGCGCCGCCAGCCAGCAGTAGTCGGCCCGATGGGCTAGGCTGGTGAATATCTTCTGCCCATTGATTACGTATTCGTCCCCATCCTCTACAGCCTGGGTCTGGAGAGCAGCCAGATCGGATCCGGCCCCCGGTTCACTGTAGCCTATGCACCACTCCGCCTCCCCGGTGGCGATCCCAGGCAGGTATTTCCTCTTCTGTTCTTCACTACCGTGAACAATAATGGTGGAGCCTACCCACGGGCCTAAATCTATTTGGGCAGGCGCGCCGTGGTAGGCCATCTCTTCAGTGAAGATGAGCTGTTGCATGGGGGTAGCAGACATACCTCCGTACTCCTTGGGCCAATGCATATTGAGCCAGCCTTTGACTCCCATTTTGCGAACGAAACTCCGATAAAAGGCCCACCCCTCTTCCGTTGCCAGCGACTCAAATCCCTCCCAAGAGGAAGGGAGCTCCTCCTTCAGGAAGTCGCGGATGGTTTGGCGAAACGCCTCCTCCTCTTGCGTAAACTTTAGGTTCATGGCAATCCTCCAAAACTCGATTGATGCTCTTGCAAGCGCTGGCCGAACTCGGGCTGTCTCCTCTTACTCCTTCCATAAGACTGTCCCGCGACTTAGCCTGACAAGGCTTGAAAGATGTTGCCGTCTCTCAAGCCCTGGGCAAGCCTAGTCCCCTCATGGCGATGATGTTCCTCTGGATCTCTGAAGTGCCACCCCCAATGCCCACGGAATGGGAGCTGAGGTAGGCGCGCGCTATCATCCCCCTGAGTGGTGCCCACTTGGAGCCCCTGTCCAGCTGGCAGTAGCAACCAAGGATCTGCGTCCCGATGTTGGCCAGGCGGTGAAGAAGCTCGGCGCCAAAGAGCTTGGCCATGGAGGCTTCGTAGTTGGCGATGATGCCCTTGGACTGCATCCAGCTAACACGATAGCAAAGGAGACGGTCCGTCTCGATCTCCACCGCCATGTCGGCCAGCTTCTTCCTGATGATGGGGTCCTTGGCCAGGGGCTCGCCATTGCGCCTCGTCTCCATGCAATACTCAACAAGGTGATCCAGCATTCGCCTCGCCGCCGCCGGCACAGAAACCCCGGAGCGCTCAAAATCCAAAGCCACCGCCAGCTGATACCAGCCACGGTTTTTCTCACCCACCACATTCTCCTTAGGAATGCGGACATCGTCGAAGAAGACCTCATTGAAGGAATGAAAGCCAAGCATGTTGATCAAGGGGCGCACCGTGATCCCCGGGGTTTTCATATCCACAATGAACATGGTTATCCCCCTATGCTTGGGGACATCGGGGTCCGTACGGGCGGCCAACCAGCAGTAATCGGCGAAGTGAGCTATGGTGGTGAAGACCTTCTGTCCGTTGACTACGTAGTCATCGCCATCCTCGACGGCCCGGGTCTGCAGGGCTGCTAGGTCTGAACCAGCCTGAGGCTCGCTATAGGCGATGCAAAAAACTATCTCTCCACTTGCTGCGCGGCGCAAATAGTTTGTCTTCTGCTGCTCCGTGCCATAGATCATGATAGTGGGCCCAACCCAGCTGATGGTCATCATGGTCTCTATCCCCGTGGGCGTTCCAAAATAGGCCATCTCCTCATCGAGGATAAGCTGGTCGATATGGGAGCGACCCAGTCCGCCATACTCCTCAGGCCAGGTTAGGGCAAGCCACCCCTTGTCACCCAGCTTGCGATTCCACGACCGGGTGATTGCGAAGGATTCTTCGGTCTCCTCCCATAACCCTAAGCCAAGCTCCTTCCATCGGGGCGGAACCTCCCGCTCCAGGAAGTGACGGACCTCCTGGCGGAAAGCCTCCTGCTTTTCGGTAAATTGAAAATCCATTCTTTCGCCTCATTCCGAGCCGCTTTGGATCCAATCGAAGGCACCCTCTTGTTGCTCGGTTACAATGGCATCTGCCAAAGTAGATTCATGTCTTCGAAGTAAGGCTGTGCACTGAACCTGATATTGCAGCCCGCTAGGTCTAACCTCTAGAGGGAAGGATGAGTGTCGCCTTGCATGGGGTAGTAACCCCCTCCCTATCGGTCTCACACCAGACGTCGGCCTCCACGCGATGGTCTCCATTTTGGACGTATTTGTCTGTTACCTCGCCCTTCATCGTCAGGGTATCTCCAAGAAGGTTCATCTTCCTCATCTCTAACCTGAACTTGCGTAGCCACCCCTCCGGACCCATCCAGTCGGTCAATAACCGACCTAGAGTCGCAGTGAGAAAACCTGTGTTAACAAATATATCGGGAACGCCTTGGGCCTGGGCAAAGTCCCTATCATGATGCACCTGATAGTAATCTTGGGTGCCGCTTACCTGCAGGACTATCCTTGTCGCATCGAGCTTTAAAGAGTAACTGGTGGGTATTTCCTGGCCGACCTCCACATCTTCCCAATACAGTTGCTTGCGCTCCATTTTTCGACCTCCTTTGCCTGGCTAGTTACCGGCAGCTACCTCTTCAGGCGACCGGTGGCGCAGCAGTATGTTTCGTACCATGCACACGGTCTCTCCCCTTTGGTTGCTAATGTGCATTTCAATAACTGCCCAGAATGCTTTGGGATCGATACGGATTGGCTTTATATACACGTCAGCTAGCCTGACTTTGGTTGTTAACCGGTCGCCGACCAAGATCGGCTTAAACCATTCCCACTCCTGAGCCAGGTTAATAAGGAATTTGCCAGGGGCCGGTGGCATGATCATCTCCTCCCCGGTTCCTTCTCTCACGCTAGCCATCATCGCTGGGGACCCTCCGCTCATGATCCCAAAAGGGGCAAAGGGGGGAAGGACTACGCCCCCGTATTTGGTGTGCTTGGCATAATCCGGATCTAGAAACAAGGGGTTGTCATCGTCAACCATCAGGCAATAGCGCCTTATGGGCTCGTATTCCACCGAATATTTAGAAGTAACTGGCTTTGTCTCCATCCCTATCATATTCCTGGCTTCTTCGAGCATCTCCTCCGGAGTTTTCTTCTCATCCGCCACTTTCGCAACCTCCTTATGTGAAATCGCTAAAAACTTACGATGTCCTTTTGAATCGGGGCAGGGTTATCTCCGGGGTCACCTCCTCAAAGACTACTTCCACCGGCATCCCAATGTGGATCTCCTCCGGCCTGCAATCGATCAAGTTGCTTATCAGGCGGAGTCCCTCTTGCTCACTGAGCTCGATCTCCACCAAATTGTAGGGCACCTTATCCACCACCGCAGGATGGATAGGGTGAGTAATGATGGTCCAACTCCACACCATCCCTTTGCCGCTAACCTTGGACCATTCCGCATTCCATGAGTAGCACTTAGGGCACAGCGGGCGGGGGTAGTGACGATACCAGCCACAATCCTTACATTTTTGAACCGGGAGCTCATTCATCCGGCACCCCTGCCAAAACTCGTTATAATCGACGTGGGATTCAGGAAGTGGCAACCCTGTTAAATAAGGCATTTCCTCACCTCCTCAAGATGAGCCCGCTAGTTGCCACGCCATTGGCACCGCAGACCATTGCGATCTCCGCATCCTTGACCTGGGCGGTGGAAGCACCCCTTAGCTGCTTTACCGCCTCTACGATATGGTTGAAGCCCTCAATACAACCTTCCGAAAGGTTTCCTCCGCTGGTATTGAGGGGAAGTTTCCCATCCGGCCACTCGATGGTGCCACTCTCCACGAAAGGCCCTCCCTCCCCCTTGCTACAAAATCCCAGGTCTTCTATGGCCATAAGCACGAAGGGGGTAAAGTCATCGTAGATCTGGAGCACGTCAAGGTCAGAAGGGACCAGCCCTGACATTGAAAAGAGCTGTTGGGCCAGGTAGCTGGTCTCGTTCTCTTCGATGGTGGGATCTTTGGTGCCCCGGGAAAGATAGGGGCCACAAGCCTGGGCTGTAGCCATTATGTAGACTGGCTGCTGTTTCAGGTTCTTAGCCCTCTCCGCCGAGGCGACCACGCAAGCGGCAGCGCCATCAGCCTCCACATAGCAGTCAAATAGGCGTAAGGGGTCGGCAATCATTTTGGAGTTCTGATGATCTCCAATGGTCATAGGCTCACCATACATAATGGCGTTAGGATTGCGGTTGGCATGCTTGCGGCAGGCCACCGCAATGGCTCCGAACTGACGGCTAGTAGTGCCATATTGGTGCATATGCCTGCGAGCGGATAGAGCGGCGTATGCCACCGGAGCAAGCAGGCCGAAGGGCCTGGTAAAACCGTGCTCGTGAGGTTCAACGGCAAAGGCGAAACCGGGGAGCGTCAATTTTGAAGACCCGTTTAGCGACTTGTAGCAAACGACGCTGGTGGCACGTCCAGCCTCGATACCTGCTATCGCATGCAGCAGGCCACCGGGGACTCCGCCACCGCCAAAGTCGGTCTCAATGAAGAAGCCAAAGTTGCGCATCCCCAAGGCGGTAGCGATAGTCATCGGGTCCACCCTGTTGGGGTAATCCCCAACTATGCCATCGATATCATTGAAACCTAGCCCAGCATCTTCGATTGCGGCCATAATCGCCTCAAGGGCGAGGTCAAGCTCAGAGCGGCCGGAGCTCAGCGAATAATCGGTGTGACCGATGCCTACAATTGCATACTTATCCCTCATCGTTGCCATCCCTTTGAAACCTCCTCAGAGGTTGGATGCATGATATTATGCCGCCTTCCTGAAGTAAAACATCGTTGTCTCTGGGCTAACATCCTCGAAGGTTACCTCCACTGGAATATCTATAGAGATCTCGTCTGGGTGGCAGTCGATTAAATTGCCTAATATGAGCAGCCCCTTTTGCTCCTCCAACTCCACACGCACCACGTTGTAAGGTACTAGCATGCCGGGAAACAAAGCGCGAGTAACAATAGTGAAGGCCTCCACCGTACCTCTGCCACTAACTTTATGCCAGTGCTGATTCCACGATTGACAGACAGGGCACACAGGAATGGGCGGATGCCGATATGTCCCACAATCCTTACATCTCTGAATTATAAGTTCATGTCTCTTGCAGCCCTCCCAAAACCCGTAACTCTCCACATAGGGTACTGGAGGGGGCATGGGCAAGTAGGGCATAGGCTCATCTCCTCAGAATAATCCCACTAGTCGGTACTGCGTTGCCACTGGTACAAAGTACAATCTCGGCATCTTTGACCTGAGCCGGAGCGGTTCCCCTTAACTGCCTTACACCGTCAACAATGAGGTTAAGGCCATGGATGTATGCTTCCGAAAGGTGACCCCCACTGGTATTAAGGGGTAGTTCGCCATTGGGCCACTCAAGCCTCCTGCCCTCGGTGAAGGGACCACCCTCTCCTCTCTTGCAAAAGCCCAAGCTCTCCAACGCACACAGTACATGGATGGTGAAATGGTCATAGATCTCGGCCACATCCACGTCTTGGGGAGTGATTTCCGCCATCCTGTAGAGCGCTTGGGCCAGGTGCCATGTCTCGTCTTCCACAATATCCGGGATTTTGTCCAACATGTTCACAGAATTAGGATACCAAATGCCGCCTTGTGCCGCAGCCATAATGTAGATTGGAGGCTGCTTTAAATCCCTGGCCCTCTCCACGGAGGTCACTATCACCGCACAGGCACCGTCGCTTTCCTGGCAACAGTCAAACAGGCGCAGGGGTTCAGAGATCATCGGGGAGTTCATGTAGTCTTGCATGGTCATAGGCCTGTCGTGAAAGAAAGCGTTGGGATTCTGGTTGGCATGCTTGCGCTGGGCCACAGCGATATTACCCAGGTGTTCGCTGGTGGTTCCGTATAGGTGAAAATGCCTCGAGGCCGTCATCGCGGCCCCTTGGGCCGGGCTCATTAAGCCAAAAGGCACGATCCAGCCCATGAGTCCGGGTATCCCCCCTCGTTCGGCAAATTGGCCAGCAAAGTGGCCAAATGCCACTTCTTGACTCTGGCTTAAGGCTCTGAAGGCAACCACATAGTTAGCCAGACCGGCATGGACGGCTGCTGCCGCCTGGGCGACACAGGCACAGCCTCCACCTCCTCCATACATCGACTTGCCGAAAAACCTCAAATTCAACCCCAAGGCATCGGCAAGGCGGACCGGATCATTACTGTCAAAGCTGAACCTCATGATTCCGTCGATGTCTTTGGGCGCTAGCCCAGCATCATCGATGGCCGCCAGGATGGCCTGACAAGCCAGGGTGTACTGGCTTTCAGGCAGAGGCCTCTTGACGCTGCCAAACTTGGTCCACCCAATACCCACTATCGCGGTCTTATCCTTTATAGTGTCCACGATGCAACTCTCCCGGTTGTTCCTGAGCAATACCCTAGCAAGAAGCGCGCGAGTTGTCAAGGTAGGAGTGGAGCTCTACATATCTAGCCAATGTGTCTGTTACAAGGAGTGAGCTCTCCGCCTATTCATGCGGTGGTCACTCGGGATTGGACAGGGCGTCCTGCCTCGCTATGTGAAGACCCCACAGGAGGTCACTGACCTCGAGGTTCTCTCGAAGCACCAGTACATGCCCACATGGCGCCAGATACTGCCTCTCCTCCTCGCTTCCCCAAAGCTACAATATTCTACTATTGCTGGCTCTATTTAGCAAGATTTTACTACTACACCCTATTGACAACCGATAACAACCGGAGTAGAATTCCGCCCAACGACAAACAAACGCAAACGGTGAAGCGAGGTGCTTAGGAATGGGAGAGGAAAAGCCTTTCGAACAGGTGCCTAAGATTCGACTGGGGGATGAGGTGCTGAGGAGAAGGAGAAGGCCCCGCAGAAGGCTGCGCCTGGCACCAAGCGTCCCGGGGATCGTTAGATTCCTCAGGGTCATTGTCACCCAAACACCCTTTGTGCCCATGGTCTCGCTAATCACAATCCTCTGGCTGCTTTTCTCCACCGGTTTCTATTTCGCCGAGCATGGAGCCAGTGGTTCAGGGATAAACTATTATAGCGAGGCCCTGTGGTGGGGGGTGGTGGCTATGACAACAATGGGCACAGCTCCTATGCCCGTAACCGGAGTTGGGCAAACAGTGGGCGCCGTATGGGCGATCCTAGGGTGCATAATTTTCTATGGCACGATAATAGCCAGCGTCACCGTTTACTTCGCCCGCCGCAGAGAGGGAGCGGTGAAACAGATCATCTCAACAGTGGAGTACAACCTGGAGAGGCTGGAGGACCTTTCCCTAGAGGAGCTGGAGGTACTCAAAGAGACCACCAATGTGCTCATAGATGCCCAGATAGAGCGGCTCAAGGAGGAGCGCTAATTCGCTAAAAGCATTGCATCAAAAGGGCACAAGGATTATAATATGCCACTTGGAACAAAGGCTTGGGAGAAGAGAGTATGGAGTTGCCTAAATTTTTAGTATCGGTGAGTGGGGAGAAGGTGGATGAGGAGGTTATAAGGCTGGCATGCAACATAGCCAAGAGAAGGAAAGGGAAGGTCTATGTAGTCCACGTGATTGAGGTGCAACGGGCCCTGCCCCTGGATGCGGAGATCAGTTCTGAGATGGAAAAGGGGGAAAAGATTCTGGCCCATGCCGAGACAATTGCCGATACACTGGATTGCGAGGTGGAAACAGACCTTCTTCAAGCGCGAGAGGCGGGACCGGCGCTGGTAGATGAGGCAGTGGAACGGGGCGTCGACCTGATTATTATGGGTTTGGAGTATAAGAGGCGCTTCGGTGAATTCGACCTGGGCTGCGCTGTGCCTTATGTGCTCAAGAATGCACCGTGCCGGGTTTTGGTATGGCGAGAGCCGATGGAGCAGGGGGAGGCATGAAAGTAGTAATCATGGGCTGCGGCCGTGTAGGCGCTCAGCTAGCGGCACTGCTCGATGAGGACGGACACAAAGTAACCGTTCTAGATATTGAGCCCTACAGCTTTAGAAGGCTTCCCGCTAGCTTTAAAGGAACTGCCTTGGGCGGCGATGGCACCGATGAGGACTCGCTTAAAAAGGCCGGGATCGAAGAGGCAGATGCCTTTGTCGCCGTGACTCAGGGGGATAACCGCAATGTGATGGCAGCTCAGATAGCGAAACATATATTTAATGTGCCCAAAGTGGTCTGCCGCATCTATGATCCCCTCCGTGAGGAGCTCTATCACACCCTGGGTCTGGAAACCATCAGCCCGACCAGGATAGGGGCGCAGCTTCTGAAAGATCTGGTCGTGGGCTAAGGGGGCTTCGATGTATATCATTGTGGTTGGTGGCGGGAAGGTAGGGTTCTATCTTACCACCGCCCTTCTGAACGAAGGACATGAGGTCTTGGTACTGGAAAAAGATGTTAAAAGGTGCGAGTTCATCACCGAGCAGCTAGGAAGTGTGGTGCAGCGCGGCGATGGGTGCGAGGCCCGAACCCTGGCCGAAGTTGGGACGGAGAGAGCGAACATGCTCATTGCGGTGACCGACGAGGATGAGGATAACCTGGTCGCCTGCCAGGTAGCAAAGCGCATGTTCCGGGTGCCACGCACCATCGCTCGGATTAACAACCCAAAAAATGAGAAGCTATTCAAGAAGCTGGGCATCGATGTTACGGTAAGCAGCACCAACATCATCTTGGAGCATATCGAGGAAGAGGTGCCCACGCATCCCCTGGTACACTTGTTAACCCTCACTGGGGGAGGACTCAACATTGTCGAGTTGAAGATCCCTGAAAACTCACGGGCTGTTGGTAAGAGGATGAAGGAGATTACCGTGCCCCCCGATAGTGTGATCTGTCTCATGATCGGAAAATGGGGGGCACTGGTGCCGACGAGCGATACTATTCTAGAGGCTGAAGCTCGGATAGTAGCCGTAACCAGGCCCGAGGCCGAGGGAGCGCTGAGGGTAGCGCTAACGGAGTAGGTTATGGCAAAAAGGATCGCATATCTAGGGCCACCGGGGACCTTCACCGAAGAGGCTGCGCTTCTCTACGATAAGACCGCTCAACTCATACCCTTCGCCAGCATCCCTGCAGTGGCTGCCGCAGTTGATTCAGGGATGACGGACGAGGGGGTGGTGGCCATTGAGAACAGCATCGAGGGCTCGGTAACCGATACCCTGGACCTTTTGATCCACGAATCGAGGGTGCTTATCAGAAAGGAGCTGGTTCTGCGTATTGAGCATAACCTCCTGGCCAAGCCAGGGACCGAGGTGAGCAATGTTAAGGTGATCTTCTCCCATCCCCAGGCACTGGGGCAGTGCCGTAGGTTCATCGAACGTTGCTTTCCAAAAGCGGATGTTGTCGCCGCTCTATCAAATGCAGCCGCTGTGGAGGAGATGATGGCCTCCAGCCACCCGTCCGCCGCCATCGGCACCGCGAGGGCAGCCGAACTCTATGGCGCACAGACCTTGGCTAAAGCGATTCAGGATCAGGCCACTAATATGACCCGCTTTGTCGTCCTGGCACCAACAGACCATCCGGCAACCGGTTTTGATAAGACCTCCTTATGCTTCTCCTTCGCCGAGGATCGCCCTGGGGTACTTTCCGAGGTGCTTCAGGAGTTCGCCAAACGAAATATCAACCTGGCAAAGGTGGAATCACGCCCCTCTAAGGAGAGTCTGGGGAAATACATATTCCTCGTCGATCTGGAGGGGCACCGTGAAGAGCCCCTGGTTAGCGAGGCGCTGGGGTGGGTGCGGGAGAAGACTGCGCTGTTTAAGATCTTGGGTTCCTACCCGAGATATAAAGAAAAGTAAGAGGGGGGAAAGCCTCCCTCTTACTCATTTTCACCCTGAGCCGATCCGTATTATTGCTCGCTCTCTCCCTTAAACCTATCCTCCAGGTCTGAGCGGGTCTTGCGAGCTGTTTCTCTTCCCTCCTCCACAGCTTGACTGATAGCCTCTTTCGCCCGGGATAAAAACTCGCTTCCTCTCTCGGTGATTATCGAGGCAATGTCACCAGCCCTGCCGCCCAATTCTACACCCCGCCTCCTTCCCCACCAGCGCATCCTGCCAATAAGCCAAACAGTCGCTGCCGAGCCGACGACTCCTCCTAAAATGAGCCCCGCTAGAAAGCCTCGCCTCCTACTATTTCCTGCCACCTCTCTTCGCCTCCCTTCTCCTGATGGGTCCTGTAATGAACTCCAAGACCTTAACTATACCCTGCAAAACGCTGGCAATACTGGCCAGTGGCTTGGCGACGTTTTCAGACATCACGGAAGTGACGTCGCGAATATTAGCCGCCGCCACCTTCGCCGAATCGAGAATGGAACGAATCCTGCGGTAAACCAAAAATGCGATAATGCTGAGGAAGATGGTGGCCGCGATCCCGGCAATGGAAAAGATAACGATAAATAGATCACGCAAATCTGCTAGGGACATTCCTCACCCCCTGATCCGCAATTATACTACAATGCAGCAAGAAAGGCAAACTAAGTCTATAGCGGGACGGTTATCCTGGTGCCCGCGTTATTAAAGAAGAAGGTGTCGCCAAGCTGTTGGGCAAGCATCACTGCTCCGGGCATTCCGGTGCAGTGAGAGCCCCCGACCCGCGCTACGCCAAACTCATGAAGGGCAGCAGCGGTCAAAAGGATGCGCTCCTCGGAGGCGCTGATGAGGTGCGTGCCACCGACTACTGTGTGAACCACGTCCACCCCCGTAACCTCCCGGGCGTGATGCAGGGTGTTTATCATCCCCCGGTGGGCACAGCCCAGAACGACTACCAGCCCCAATTCGGTCTTTATAATAAGCGCCCGATCATCCAGAAACGGATCGGGGACAAACTGACCATCCTCCTTGACATATAGGTTGGGGTCAATATCCTCATAGTCCGTTACCATCGGGATCTCGCCGGTGGTCACAATGTCTTCGGTGATCCAGACCGGCTCCTTGCTCAGTGTAAAGGTGGCGCCAAAAGCCTCAAGCTCCTCTGGGGAGAAGGGGATACCGATGTAGGTTTCCTCCTCATCGCGTCGCCGATATTTTTCGGCCCATATATCAGGATGGGCAATGATTTCAGTCGGCCCTGTCTTAACGAGCACCTCTTTGAGTCCGCCGGTATGGTCGTAGTGACCATGGCTCAACACGATTTTATCGATGGACGACAAGTCGAATCCCAAAACGTGAGCATTACGGGGAACTGAGATGCTGTATCCAGTATCTAACAGGACCTTGTTGGTCTCCGCCTCGATAAGGATGCTCAGCCCCCACTCGGCCAGCAAACCAATCCTTCCCGCCGTATTATCGCTTAGAGTGGTGATGCAAAGCTTCATCTTTCACCTAGCCTAGGCTTTTTCAATGCGAATGTTGATGTGAACGCGCTAATGTTGCCACCGCCTGCGTGAAGGCTATGGAGAGGGCGCTGAAGGCCTCTGAGTTATAGCTCTCAATCTCGCCGTCATCGCAGAGCGCAGCGAGTGCTGGGTCTACGGGGAGTTGCCCCAGAAGGGGAGCTTCTGCTTCCGCGGCCATCTCCTCCCCCTTACTCCTGCCAAAGAGCTCGATTCTCCTCCCCGATTCCTGCAGATAGCTCATATTCTCCACCACCCCCACGATGGGGATATCTAACATATGCACCATATGAACCGTCTTCCTCACCACCATCACCGTCAGCTCCTGGGGCGTGAACACGATGATTACGCCTGAGACTGGCAGCGATTTCATCACGGTAAGGGGAACATCGGCGGTGCCCGGGGGCAGGTCCACCAGGAGGTAGTCCAGCTTGCCCCATACTACATCCTGCCAGAACTGGGTGATCATTTTAGAGAGCAGGGGGCCTCGCCAGATAACAGCTTGGTCCTCATGGGGCAGAAGCAGGTTTGTTGACATGACCTCGATTCCAGACCTAGTCACCACCGGCAGGATGCCGCCTTCGCTTCCGCTGGGACGAGCCTTCAGGCCAAACATCCTAGGGATGCTAGGTCCGGTGATATCAGCATCCAAGATGCCCACTTGGCAGCCCTGGCGGGCGAGGGCGATGGCGAGTAGCGCGGCGACTAGTGATTTCCCGACCCCACCTTTGCCGCTCATCACGGCAACAACACGCCCAAACTCGTTTAGCTCTTGAGGAGAAAGCTCTACAAGCTCTATGGTCACTTCGTTCACCCCGGGGAGCTTCTCGATTGCGGCGCGAACGCTTTCCTGAACGAATTCCCTTACCTTATCGCTCAGAGGATTCAGCGACAGGGTGACCTTGACCAGATTCTCCGCCGCCTCAATATCCCGAACCATATTAAGCGCCCAAATGCTGCGCTTCAGTTCGGGAAGGAGCACACCTTTGAGTGCCTCCTCAACCTCTTTCAACTCCACTTCCATACGAACCTACCATTCACCAGTTCACTCTTGAGAAGCCCCTGCTCTACCAACGTCCCCATCTGCTGCTGAGCCACATCCAAGGGAACGTCGAGCCTTTGGGAAACCTTTTGCGCAAGCTGCTCTTTTGGATCGTCGGCATCATGGGCCCTTATGCGGCCCAGTGTCTCAATAACGTCGCCCTTGAGCAGTCTCCAGACAAACCTCGCCATCGCATTTTGCCTCACCTCGTCCCCACATTCGGCATCCCCTGCCTCCGCCCTACGCTTTACGTCCTCCCAGGCGTAATCCACCGCCTGGTCATAGTCGGCTATGAAGTCCAGGGCCATGTCAGGCTTCATTGTAGCGGTTTCGGTGATCGGTTTGTTGGCATCATATTTGGCCCAGTTCCTGGAAAGAATGCGCAGGCCGTAGTCCGCAGGCTGCTCATATAGCTCCGTTCCCGGCAATGGGGAGAGCAGGTGGAAGCCATATTTGGCACCGTAATCCCGGTCAAGCTCCCGGGCAAAAGCCAGCGATTGCTGTGCAGTCTCCGGGGTCTCTCCGGGCAAGCCGATGATGAATGAGTTAAAGACCTTGATCCCGGCCTCGGTAGTGAGCTTCACCCCGCGCCTCACCCCGTCCGGGGTAGTCCCCTTCTTAATGGTCTTCAAGATCTCCGGAGAGGCTGACTCAACGCCAAAAAGAAGCCAAGAACAGCCAGCCTCTCTCATAAGCTTCAGGATATCTTCCTTTACGGTGTCGGCTCTGGCGAAGACATTCCATTGGAACTTGAGACCGCGCCTCAGGATCTCCTCGCATACCGCCCTGGCATGGCGGTGGTTAAGGGTAAAGGTATCGTCGACGATGTTCAACCTCTGGAAGCCAAGCTCTTTATGGATGTACTCTATCTCATCGACCACCAGATTGGGGTTGCGAAAGCGGACTCTGCGCCCAAAGAGCCTCGGACCGGAACAGAAGATGCACTTATACGGGCAACCCCTGCTGGTGATCACAGTGCACGGAGCGCTAAGGGCCTGGTACTTGGAGAGGGGCAGAAGATTGCGCGCGGGAAAGGGGAATTCATCGAGGCCCTCGACCAGGGGGCGAGACTCGGTTGTTACCATCTTACTATCGTCACGGAAGGCGATACCCGCCACCTGCCCGAATCCAGCGCCTGTTTCCAGGGCCCGCACCAGCTCTACCAATGTCCTCTCCCCCTCCCCGATGACCAGGACATCGATCCACGGGGCACGGAGCAGGGTCTCCTCGAGGGCGAAGCTGGCATGGGGGCCGCCGAGAACAGTGAGGATGCGAGGATCGAAATCCTTGCACACCTTCAGGTTTCTGGCAGCGGTGGGGTAATTCAGGGTTACGCAGGTAGCGCCGACGACCTGAGGCTGATATTCCTCAAGCTTGCCCCTGATCTTACTGGCTGAATTTTTAGCCACCAATAGATCCATGATCTCGACTTCGATGTCTTCCTTTTGCAGCACCGCGGCAAGGTAGCTTAGGGAAAGTGGGGGGATGGGGTTCTCTTCAAGGGGATACGGTGTGCTCATAAGGAGAACACGCATTGCACTTACCTCCCATTGTTATGATTGTTTTCCTAGTGCCACTTCCAGACATATCCTCCATTCACCAATTCACTCCTGATAAGGCCCTGTTCCACGAGCCTGCCCACTTCTTGCTGAGCCGCATCCAGGGTAACGGCCAGCTTTTGCGAGATTTTTTGAGAAAGCTGCTCCACCGGATCCTGGGCATCATGAGCCCGTAGTCGGCCCAGCTTCTCAATGACATCATCCTTAATAAGTCTCCAGACAAATTCCTGGCTCTGCTGTTTCCGCACCTCTTCTTTATACACGGGATCTCCAGCCGCCGCGAGACACTTCATTTCCTCCCAGGCACAGGCAATCGCCTTATCGTAGTCAGTCATGATCTCCCTCACGGCTGTAGCGCTCATGGCAGCGGTCTCGGTAATTGGTTCGTTGGCGTCATAGCGAGACCAGTCGCTGGTAAGGATTCTAATACCGTATTCATCGGCCTTTTCACGCATCTCTGTACCGGGAAGCGGGGCCAAGAGGTGGATACCAAATTTGACGCCGTATTCATCACGAAACTCTCTGGCAAGAGCCAGCGTTTGGCGGGCAGTCTCAGGGGTTTCGCCGGGCAGACCGAGGATGAAGGATAGCAACATTCCCATCCCAGCTTCGGCACTGAGCCTCACCGCCTTCTTTGCCTCATCAAGGGTGATCCCCTTTTTAATAGTGTTTAAGATCTGCTGAGACCCCGACTCTATTCCGAAGCAAATATAATAGCAACCGGCCTCCCTCATTATCTTGAGCAAATCATCATTAATCGTATCGATCCTGGAATAGGCGTGCCAATCAATATGAAGGTTACGAGCCATTATCTCATTACAGACATCTTTTGCATGTCGGGGATTGAGAGTGAAGGTATCATCGACAAAATGTATCTCTTGAAAACCAAGCTCTTTATGAAGTATCTCCACCTCATCGACCACAAGATTGGGGTTACGAAAGCGGACTTTGCGACCGAACATCTTGGGGGCGGAACAGAAGATGCAACCGAAAGGGCAACCCCTGCTTGTAATCACGCTTGCTGGAACCCCAAGGGCCCGATATTTGGAGAGGGGTAAGAGCTGACGCGCTGGCAGGGGAATGGTATCGAGATCCTCGATGGGGGGGCGAGCCTCTGTTAACACCACCGCCCCATCCTCACGGAACGCAATCCCCTTCACTTCACGCAGGTCTGGCCCTCGCTCCAATGCCCGTACTAGCGCCACCAATGTATCCTCGCCCTCCCCGCGGACCACAATATCGATCCAGGGGGCGCGCGCCAGGGTCTCTTTGGCGGTGAAACTTACATGAGGGCCACCGATAACGGTGACAACGCCAGGATCGAACTGCTTACAGACTCTGAGGACTCTGGCGGCAGTAGGGTAACTCATGGTGGCGCAGGAAGTACCCACCACCTGAGGTTGATACTCCTCAAGCTTTTCTCTAACTTTGTTAGCTGAATAGTGAGCCGTAACTAAATCCAGAACCTCAGCCTCAATACCTTCCCTCTGCAGCACCCCGCTAAGGTAGCTCAAGGACAGCGAGGGCATGGGATGCTCCTCGAGGGGGTAAGGGGTATTGATAAAAAGAACGCGCATTTAGTTCTCTCCCGCCTACATGATTGTGCCGTGCTTCCGCATTATATAGTAAATGTACCATTTTCGCTAGGTTTTATCATAGACGCCTAGCTGATTGGCGCACATATTAGTACTGGCATTCCATCACTTTCCTATTCAGACCCCGTCAAGAATACTACGCATGATCATGGTTATGTACATGTCTCACGAACAGAAGTGGATAGGCTATATCACTCAGACAGCAGGGAAGCCAAACTGCAAGGAATAGGAATAAGAAGATAGCTAGAACTTGAATCCAGTTTACTGTTAGGCCTAGTGCCATGATGATGTGGAATAATGAGGCCCAGGTGCTGATCAATACATGTCCAGCGTGGGGGGATTTCGTCGTTGGTCTCCAGTAGCCGATTGCAATACCAAGAAATGCCACTGGGTTTGTGAGCAATGGCTCTTCAATAAAACCGATGTGGATGCCCCTGTTGGGTAGATCAAGCAGCACTTCACCTAGATAGGGAATTATGGCATCGCTTAATGTCGCGATCCCGATGGCCCCGGTGTAGCCAATCAGGATCGCCGCCCAGAGTTTGCCTTTACCATGCAGTCTATATATCGCTGTGGTAACCACAGCGCTCAATAAAATGTGAGTTGGGTGTAAGACATAAAAAACAGTCTCGGAGGCTGGGGCAATTTGGTCGAGTACATCGCTCAGAAGGATAATGATCATGAAGGCAATGCCTGTAATGGCTCCAAAAGCGGTGAAAGGAATATGTCTTGAGAGTTCTGTAGCTACCAGCCTCCATCGCGCTACCCTTTCCATTTTCCGCAGCATTTTCTTGATTCTATGTGGAATTATGAGCATAGGCCCATAGTTCTTGGCCCCTTGGGGCTCCCTTTGTCAATAGGAGGCAAAACCTAAAGCCCCTGCTTTGCAATATATACCACCAGGTCGGCCACGCGGCAGCTATAGGCCCATTCATTGTCATACCATGCGAGCACCTTCACCATATTGCCCCCAATGGCCATTGTCGAGGGCGCATCCACTATGGAGCTAGCGGGATTGCCCTTGAAGTCTATGCTCACCAGCTCCTCCTCGCACACTTCGAGAATGCCCTTTAGGGGACCAGTAGCAGCCTTGCGGAAGGCCTCATTGACCTCCTCGGCTGTGACCTCTCTACTTAGATCGGCGACGAAGTCCACCACGGAAACGGTGGCCACAGGCACGCGGTAGGCCATGCCGTGGATCCTTCCTGCAAGCTCGGGGATGACCACAGCGACCGCCTTTGCCGCACCGGTGGTGGTGGGGATGATGTTCATCGCCGCCGCCCGCGCCCGCCTAAGGTCTCCATGATACATATCCAGTATCCTCTGGTCGTTGGTGTAGGCATGGATGGTGGACATCAGCCCCTTCTCAACGCCAAAGGCATCGTGAAGCACCTTGACCACAGGGGCGACGCAGTTAGTGGTGCACGAGGCGTTGGATATGACCCGATGATTTTTAGGGTCGTAGTGACCTTCATTAACGCCAAGGACAATGGTCACATCCTCCTTCTTTGCCGGCGCTGATATAATCACCTTCTTAGCGCCTCCCTCCAGGTGGGCGGCAGCCTTGGTGGCATCGGTGAAAAGTCCCGTGGACTCCACCACCACCTCGACCCCATAATCCCGCCATGCGATCTTCGCCGGGTCGCGCTCCGAGAGCACCTTCACCGCCTTGCCATCGACGACGATGGAATCCTCCTTGGCCTCCACCTTCCCCGGATAGGCTCCGTAGTTGGAGTCATACCTCAAGAGATGGGCGTTAGTCTCGGTATCTGTCAGGTCATTGACCGCCACCACCTCAAGCTCTGCAGCGTGGTTTTCATTGACTGCCCTGAGAACCTGCCTCCCGATCCTGCCAAAGCCATTGATCCCGATCTTCGTTGCCATTGCCCCTCCTTTTTCTTTTCGAACTGTTTGCTTTTTCGCCATTTACACTGTGAACTAATCATTGCCGTCTACTTTCAAGATGCATCGCTCGATTGCGGCGCCTGATCATGTCCAGAAAAGCCTCGATCCTCGTTTTCAGGTGATGGGTCAGTATATAGTCGTTATTCCCCTCCAATGTCAAAATGGGCAGGTCGATCTTGCGGCGAAAGATTATATCACCGATGCCTCGATAACAGAAGGCCTGCACATAGTGAATGACGCCATCCACCTGGCGAAGCTGAAGCTGGGGGAGGATGTCATCAAGCCTGTCGAATATGGAGTAGGGATAGGTATAGCTTGAGTATTGCTCGGCGAGGGAGTTTGCCCTATTGGGCATGGCGAATTGGCGCTGAATCTCGTTGAATACTACACGGGCCCCCTGACTTTCTACAAAATTGTATAACTCCCTGGCGAAGACCGGGGGCACGCCGATATAGGCCATGCGAAGCCTATTTTCCTTTTTTCGTTCTTCTCCCTCGTGGCATTCCATTAAAAGCTGACTCAGCTGTCTCTCGTATTCATCGATGTCAACCATAAAATCGGAGCTGGAGACTAGCCAGAAGTGATTATCCCACCCGCTGATGAGGTTATCTCTCCAAGTTAGCTCATCAAGCTCCCGGGCCAGGCCCCTCGCTCTTTCGAACGCCTGGCGGACTTTCTCTGCCTCTTCTAAAGTTGTACCCACTGTGCTGCAAAGGGATTCGAGAACTCGCTGCATGTGCCCAACATCGGGGTGGTCGGGATAGGCGAAGGGGATGACATTGACTCCCTTGAGCCTGAAGACCTCCATGAGCATGATGGTATTGGAGCAATCGCCGGTGGTGACGCAGAGCACTGTATCGATGCCCTGCTCCATAACGACCCCGTATATGCCCTTGATCCAGGTGCAGCAATTGATGGGGAAGCCGGCCCGCTCGGCGATACCAACCAGCCTTTCCGGGTCGGGGTCGGTGATGAAGACATTGTTCAGGTCAACGGGCCTATAGCCCGCCGCCAGCAAGACCTCTATAGGGACTGTGGTTGTGATGCCAATGGCGGTCATGTGGCCTTCCTTATCGGCAACTTCCCTTGCTCCACGCCACTGAATGCATTGGCTTGAGCTTCAATTTGCCAGCCGCGTACCGCCTCTGAGGACTGGATGATCATCGCCTTGGTAGCCTCGAGCCCGCTCCTAGGTGCCTCGGCTATGGTTTGGGCAACTCGCTTTGACTCTTCAAGTAGCTGCTCGGCGGAAACAACCCGGTTTACCAGCCCGATGCGAAGCGCCTCAGCAGAGTCGATCCTCCTCCCGGTAAAGCACAGCTCCCTGGCAAGCCCCCCGCCGATGATGTCCCTGAGGGCGGTGAACAGAACCGGGGAGCCAAACTTGATCTCGGGGTGGGCAAAGGATGCCCCCTCGGCGGCAATCCTGATGTCGCATAGAACTGCCAGGTCCAGACCTCCAGCCAGGGCCGGCCCATTGACGGCGGCGATAAGTGGCTTTTTAAAGTGCATCAACCGCTGATGATAAACATCCGATGATTCGGTAAACCGCTTGGCGTGCTCGGGGTCTTCAAAGCGCATCTCCGTGAGGTCGAAGCCAGCGCAGAAGGCAGGACCGCTCCCTGTGATAATGACCACGCTTATCTCATCGTCCTCCTCAAGCTCCTTGAGGCAGGCATCCATCTCATACCTGAGGGCGATGGAGAGGGCGTTCCTCTTCTCCGGGCGATTCAGGGTGACCACCGCCACCGGGCCCTCCCTCTCGACAAGCAAAAACTCATATGCCATTGAAACCCTCCGTCACTTCCCCAGATTATACAGCGTGGCCAAAAGCACCTCTATAGGGACTGTGGTTCTTATGCCGATGGTGGTCATAGTGATTCATCCTTGTGTGACCATTTGGAGCTCACGGACTCGTATTCCCCAATGACCTTCTTAAGACGCTGTTGCCATTCGCCCTCGGCCGATAGCACGCGTTTAAACGCTTGCCCTGCGTGCATTGCTGCATAGAATGCGAACGCCACGTATAAATTTCCTACATTCCTGCAATTTTCTTCTGTAAAGAAACCCCCAGGCGTTGGAGTAGCATAGCTTCTGTCTTGGCTCATCACGAGGGACGACCACGCCGCTAAGGCTCTAGGATGTACAAACGAATGCATCCCCTCGCGGAACGCCTTCCTCGCTTCACCCCTCACTTCAGCATCGTCTGCATTTTCCTCTTCTAGAGCAGACCAGTAACCCTTAGTCGCTTCTCTGTCTTCTAGATTCCCTTCCCAAAACTTGCGGGCGATATTAGCGTCCAAAGTCACGGCTACCTCGGTAACCGTCGCTTGTTCAATGTCCCTCAAAGAGTGAAGAGCAACAGCATAATACCCCTTGATGAGTGCAAGCCAGCCACACCGTAGTTGATGAAATACCCAGTTTGCGAGGGCTAGAGCACCACGTAGTCCATCATCAGTAATTGGAGCATCACGCATCACCCATTCTATAGCTGCAACTTGAAGCAGCATGCACTGTTCAAATAATTTACTTTCATCAGCCAATAATACAAGGCTTTTCTTTGCCACGGTATCTTCCTCGTGAGGCAGTGCCTTGAGAAAAACTTCAGCATCTATTAGATTATCCAATTCCTCACTCATACTACCGTCCCAAATTATACAGCGCGGCCATGCCCGGGTATTGGGCGCTTTCGCCAAGCTCTTCCTCGATGCGGAGCAGGCGGTTGTATTTGGCCACGCGCTCGCTGCGGCACGGGGCGCCGGCCTTGATAAAGCCGGTATTTTTGGCCACGGCCAGGTCGGCGATGGTGGTATCCTCGGTCTCGCCCGAGCGGTGGCTCACGATCGCCGTCCAGCCGGCTCGCTGCGCCACGTCGATGGCAGCAAGGGTCTCGGTCAGCGTCCCCACCTGGTTGGGCTTGATGAGGATGGAGTTGGAAGCGCCCAGAGCGATGCCCCAGCTCAGGCGCTCCACGCTGGTGGCATAAAGGTCGTCGCCAACAAGCTGAATTTTTCGCCCTGCTCCCTCCATCAACTGTTGCCACCCCTGCCAGTCGTCCTCGGCCATGCCATCCTCAATGCTGATGATGGGGTAGGCGGAAATCCACTTCGCATAATACTCCACCATCTCGGCGCTGGATAGGGTGATGCCCTCTCTGGCGAGAACATATTTGCCGCCCTCGAAGAACTCGCTGGCTGCCGGATCGAGGCCGATGAAGCAGTCGGCGCCCGGCTTATAGCCTGCAGATTCGATGGCAGCGAGCACCAGTTCCACCGCCTCTTTATTCGAACTAAGGGAAGGGGCGAATCCACCCTCGTCGCCGACGTTGGTATTGAGCCCCCTGCCCTTGAGCACCCTTTTAAGCGATTGATAGACCTCGGCGCCCATCTGGAGGGCATGGGCAAAGCTTTTCGCCCCTGTGGGGATTACCATGAACTCCTGGAGATCGGTGGAATCGGCAGCGTGCTTTCCGCCGTTAAGGATGTTCATCATCGGCACCGGCAGGGTGCAGGCCTCAGCGCCTCCGAGGTAGTGGTAGAGAGGGAGGCCCCCGGAATTGGCCGCGGCGTGGGCCACTGCGAGGGAGACACCGAGGATGGCGTTAGCGCCAAGTTTTAACTTATTGGCAGTGCCGTCGAGGGCCACCATCCGCTCATCGATGGATACCTGCTCCTGGGCTGACATCCCAATGATGGCCGGTGCGATCTTATCATTAACATTCGCCACCGCCTTGAGCACCCCCAGCCCGCCAAACCGGGCCTTATCCCCGTCGCGAAGCTCGACGGCCTCATAGGCGCCGGTAGAGGCTCCTGAGGGAACCGATGCTCGCCCCGTGCTGCCATCGGACAGCTTCACCTCAACCTCGATCGTGGGATTACCCCTGGAGTCGAGGATCTCTCTGGCCCTCACCCCCTCAATGGCGGTGGCCACCGCTACCCCCTTTTTTGGCCAGGGCGAGGGCCTTTTCCACAGCATCAACGGGATTTTGAGCAATGACTATGGATTTATCCTCCTCGCCACCTCTTGATAGCGACCAGGTGCCGAGCCCGATAACCGGAATATCGTTTTGCAGGGCATGAGCGATCTCAGAAAGGGTTCCATAGCTGCCGCCGACGGCGATCACCACTTGGCCCGATTTGGCGACGATGGCGTTTCTGGCATACCCCATGCCGGTAACAATGGGGATCTGAACATAGCGATTGGCCTGTTTGCGGCTATCCCCAGGCAGTATGCCGATGGTCACTCCCCCTTGGGACGCAGCTCCCCGACATGCAGCCTCCATAACCCCGTCCAGGCCGCCACATATCAATGTAGCGCCTCGTGTCGCCAGCTCCCGTCCCACCTCCTCAGCAAGCTGTGCCTCCTCCTGGGAGCAATCGCTGCCACCGATAACAGAGATAAAAAGCCCTCTTTTCATATCCTAAGCCCCTCCAACTAGACTAAAGGGAATTATAGCACCTGAGCTAGGTTGGGGCAATAAAAGGGTTGATGGTGTTTATTTTGCCACCCTGAACCCTCCGCTTTCTGTCATTCTGAGGGAGCAAAGCGACCGAAGAATCTCACTCAGGGTAAACTCCGTGAAGGGTCGAGATTCTTCGCTTCGCTCAGAATGACAGATGAGCATTTATCAAACGACCTCATGGGTAAGGGATGGCGGTCAGTTGTAGTGGCTCATCGCCACCTCTATCCCCTCGATGAGGATGCAATAGATGGCATCGGCTACTGTGGCAATCGCCTCATTGACAGGCCCTCTCTCCTCAGCGCTGAAATCGCTCAAGACATATGCGATCTCATCGCCATTATCAGGGCGACCGATGCCGACGCGAATTCGAGGGAAGTCCTGGCTCCCCAGCGAGGCGACGATGGATTCAACTCCCTTATGACCGGCCGAGCCACCGCAGCGACGAATGCGCACCTTTCCCACGGGCAGGTCGAGGTCGTCATAAATGACCAGTAGGTCGTCAAGTTGCACTCCGAATCGGCGCACTAGCGGCGACACCGCCTGACCGCTCGCGTTCATGAAGGTTCGGGGTCTGGCCAGGACCACCGGCGTCCCCGCCACCTGGCCCAAACCTAACTTGACCCTCACCTTTCGTTCTTTGATGGGGATGCGGTGCACCTGAGCAAAGTGATCGAGGCACTGAAAGCCAATATTGTGGCGGTTATTGGCATAAGACTTACCTGGATTCCCCAGCCCGACTACTATTTTCACTGTTGGCCTAGCCCTTGGGAAGAACGCTTTCTTCCAACTCAAGTATTCAATATACGGGCGCGCCCGAAAATTTCACTCCTTGAAGCTAAGGCGAACCCGTTTGCCAGAATGATCCCTCTTCGCATTGGCGAAGGCCTTTTTTAATAACTTGGCGAATTCGTCAGCGACTGCATCGATGTCGCCCTCGCCGAGGGAGGGAAATTTCTCAGTGAGCTCGGCGATGGTGGGGCCCCACTCAAGTTCTACGTGGGCCTCCTGAAGCAGTTGGCGCAAGAAGTCAGCCAGCTCGTCATCCAGCAAGTTGACGAGGGGCGATAGTTCGCTGGCTTGCACCACTTTGATGAACCGGTCGATTCGCCTTTGGCCACTTTGAGCCAGGATTTGCCTCATCGCCTCCGAGCTAAGGCGGCGTTGCTGCTCCTTGAGCGCCTGGCTGAGCCGTTGGAGGAAGCGCTTCACCTCTTCTTGCGGCGGGTCATCGGTGAGCACCAACCTACATTGAGAACAGGTAGGCTCAAGGTCTACGGAGACCTCTGTAATTGGGCACGAGCTTACTCGATCGAGCAATTGATTATATTCAGCAATTAGCTCCTCACCCACAGGCTCACCAAGCTCAATGATCGAATTTAGTCGCCTTAAGGCATCGACCTCGGGTTTCGAGTCATCGAGAACAAGGCGGAGGGATGTCAACTCCTTGTGATAATCGTGATGATAGGCTAGATAGATAACTCGGTAGTGAGACTGGAACCACTCATAAAGAGCTTTCAAGCTGGGCCAGAGATGAAGATTAGGTAAAAGGTTGTCCAGGGTAAGCTGCTCTAAAATGGTAACGCGATCCATGGTAAGCTCAGCATCGCTGTTGCGGAGGACAACGCCATTGAGGTAGGATTTGATGGCAATCACTTCGCTTGTAATGTCGCCAAGTGGAGATAGGCGCTCGAATTGCAAGATGTCTTCAGCGAAAGCGTCGACGGAAGTATAATGGTCCTGGACCAAAGCATACAAATCTAGTAGGTCCTTGCTCTGGACGACATTGGACAGGCACCTCAGTGCCCTGAGCGTGGTTTCCGGGGGCTTGCCCAGCTTTGTGGACAGGAGCTTGATGTCCGTCTCAATCTGAACGAGGGCCTTCTTAAGCTCATCAAGCCTTTTAAGGAGCGCTAACTCCTGCCACGCCACCTCTTCCTTATTTGTCACAGGCCTTAGTTCTGGGCAAAGCAGGCGAGCATAGGGAAGGATCGTATTCCAAGGGGGTTCCCCACTATAGCACAGGCAATCGAAGGCGTCCTCAATGCCGCTGCTCCACCAAATCTGAGGGATAAGGTCGGCGGTGAGCCTCGCTCTGGGAGGCCTTTCTCCCGAGCGGAGAAATAATGAATGTGATGGCTTCAACGTGAGCTCAACGTCGGGCTTTCTATGGTAGACAAAGCATAGCAGATACAGGGTGATCAGGGGCCAGGTTAAGCCATAGCCAGAAGCGAACTCAGGGTATAGCTCCTGGAGGCTGAGGCTGCCACCCACATCCTCAAGCCGCTTAGCCAAGACGGCGAATAGGGGGCAATCCGCAGGGACAAATTGGCAGGGATTCTCGGGCTTGGCCAGCCCCAGGGCCACAGAGAAGCTTTCCAGGGAGCTTCTCGCCTCTGGGTTATCCCCTTTGCCGAAGAACCCATCGAAGACCCGGCCAATATCGCTGGTGGACATGGTCTTCTCGAGGGGCGGTATGGAAAAGGACGTGAAGGCATTGGAGAGGAGGGCGGTGGCGATTACATGGAATAGCTTTTCATTGTTCGGAGCGGAAAAAACCTCTTGGGCATCAATGGTGAGGTTTGCCCTGGTCAAGACCCGCCCCGAAGCGTAGAGGGCCGCAGGCTCCCTCAATAACTCCTCAGCCTTCCCCCCAGCTCGATAGAGCCCTTTTCCCTCTCTAATCGCCTTGCCCGGGATACAACAGGCGATGCGACGGTCGGCAATGTCAGCGACCCGCTGGCTTTTAGTGAGCACCACGATGCGGAAGTGAACATCGTCCTCATCGATCTGGCCTAGGTCGGGGCGCCAGGTGTCGGTCAATAGTACCTCTCCCGGGTACTCAATGCCCCGATAGACCGCTTTCCAGCGCCTGGGCTGATCTATTTTGAGGTCGCTAAAAAGGCTGGTCATATCTCCCATATTCATACTGCCATATAGAAAGTGATTACCCCGCTACCTCTTGAAGAAGGCGGAGAAACTCCTCCTCAGTAAGTATCTTTGTGCCCAGGGACCTGGCCTTTTCCAGCTTGGAGCCCGGCTCAGCGCCCGTCACGAGATATGTGGTCTTCTTGGTGACGCTCGATACTACACTGCCGCCAAGCTCTCTAATGCGCGCCTCGGCCTCACTCCTGGAGAAGGCCTCCAGCCTTCCGGTGAGCACAAACTCTTGACCCGAAAACGGCAGCTCTTTTCGCTCTACAGCCGCCTGCTCAAGCCTGACCCCGGCCTGCCTCAGCTTGTCGATGACCCTGAGGTTCGCCTCCTGCTTGAAGTAGGCATGGATGCTATCGGCGATCTTGGGGCCGATGGTCGGCACCTCCAGGAAGTCCTCTGTGGAGGCCTTGGCCAGCCGATCAATGGCGCTAAAATGGCTCGCTAGGAGCTCCGCAGTCTCGGCGCCGACATGCCTGATGCCCAGGGCGAAGATCAGCCTGGACAGGGGGCGCTTCTTGCTTTTTTCGATGGCATCAAGCACATTCTGGGCGCTCTTATCTCCCATCCTCTCCAATACGGCGAGCTCCTCCTTGCGCAGAGAGTATAGATCAGCAACATCTTTCACCAGGCCGTTTTCGAGCAAAGCGATCGCCAGTTTCTCACCAATGCCTTCGATGTCCATGCCGCTGCGGGAGACGAAGTGGGTCAGCAGCTCGTAGTTCTGGGCCGGGCACGAGGCGTTAATGCACCGAGTCATAACCTCCCCTTCAGGCTTGACCACATCACCGCCGCAAACAGGGCAGCGTGATGGCATAACGAAGAGCCTTTCCTCCCCGGTGCGTTTGGATAATACAGGGGCGACCACTTCGGGAATGACCTCGCCGGCGCGTTGCACGATCACCGTATCGGCGATTCGGATGTCCTTGCGCCTGATATCCTCCTCGTTGTGGAGCGCCGCCCTCTTGATAGTGACCCCGCCGACGGAGACCGGCTCCAGGACGGCATAGGGGTTGAGGCTCCCGGTACGGCCGACGCTGATGCCTATATCCAGCAGGCGGGTAGTAGCCTGAATTGCCGGGAACTTATAGGCTACCGCCCACCTGGGGTCATGGCTCACAGTGCCCAACTGCTGCTGAAGTTCAAAGGAATTGACCTTGATCACAATGCCATCAGCTTCAAATTCCAGGCTTTCTCGTTCATTTACCCAATGTTGGTAATATTTCTCCACTCCCCTAATTTCGGGGACATACTCATTATAGGGACTTACCCTGAATCCTAAGGCCTTGAGATACTCCATAGTCTCCCAATGGGTAGAGGGCATTTTCCGCTCAACCCCCATGCCCTCCTCTCCCTCCTCGGCATAGCCCAGGGCATAGATACAAATATCCAGGGGACGCTTGGCCGTGACCCGAGGGTCAAGCTGGCGCACCGAGCCAGCGGCGGCGTTTCTGGGGTTGGCAAAAAGTGGCTGGCCCTCCTCCGCACGCTCTCTGTTCAGTTTTTCAAAGCCGGCCTTGGAAAGATAGACCTCGCCTCTCACTTCGAATTTATTAGGTGCATTCCTGGGAACGACAAGGGGGATGCTCTTAATAGTCCTCAGGTTCTGGGTGATGTCCTCGCCTCGATAGCCATCTCCTCGGGTAGCGCCTGTAGTAAGGCGGCCATCGGTATAGGTCAGGGCGACAGCAATGCCGTCAAGCTTGAGCTCGCAAACGAAGTCCATATCGCGCCCCGGCACCAGATTTGACGTTCTCTTGTGCCAGGCGATTAGCTCTTCGTGTGAAAAAACGTTGGCCAGGCTTAAGAGAGGCACCGGGTGCTCAACCACACCAAAGGCCTCGACAGGGGCAGCGCCCACCCGCTGAGTGGGCGATTCTGGGGTGATAAGCGACGGGTGCTCCGCCTCCAGCCTCTTCAGCTCGGCCATAAGCTCGTCATACTCGGCATCTGAGATCTCAGGGCTATCGAGTACATAGTAGCGGTAGTTGTGGTAGTTGATCTGCTCCCTTAGCTCCTCGATCCTCTTTTTATCCCTCTCTATCTCCGCCACGCCGCTCATCCCCTCTTGCTCAGAGTTTCACAAGCTTCATAGTGTAGACTTCAGGGATCGCTTGAAGCTTGCGAAGTAGCTCTTCGCCCACCGGCTCATCGAGTTCGAGGACTAAAAGCGCGAGCCCCCGGGGCTCAAGCCGGCCCAGCTGCATCGAGCTGATATTGATGTCAGAGCTTCCTAACATGGTGCCTACCGTTCCGATAAGACCGGGGCGGTCTTGATGGTCGCTGAATAGGAAATAGCCTCCCCTGGGCACAACATCGATCCAGTAGCTATTGACCCTGACGATGTGAGGCTCGCCCCTCATCACTGTGCCCGCCACTGTGGTCACTCCGGCGCTGGTGGTTACCTCAACGGTAATCAGATTACCATAGTTCTCACAGATCGGGTCCTTATACTCAGTAATCTTCAGCCCGCGCCTCTGCGCGATGATGTTGGCATTGACCAGATTGACCCGCTCCTCGCTGATCGCCTCCAGAAGGCCGCCGATGACCGCAGCCTTTAGTGCTCCGGTATCGTAATTGGCGATCTCACCCTCATACTTGACGTTTATAATGCTCATCTGGCCCTCAGCTAGTTGGGAGAGCAATAGCCCCACCACCCGGGCGACGCCCAAAAAGGGTGCTACTACGGATAGGGTCTCCGGTGAGATCAAGGGTGCGTTGACCGCATACCTGGCAGGCTGGCCCTTGAGCACATCGATGACCTGCTCGGCCACATCTAGGGCGATGGTCGTCTGGGCCTCTACGGTGGAGGCCGCCAGGTGGGGGGTAACTAAGATCTTATCGCTCTTAAAGAAGATGCTTTCCCTCGCCGGCTCCTCAGCAAAGACATCTATGGCTGCACCGGCTACCCTCCCCTCCTCAACAGCTATAAAAAGTGCCTCCTCATCGATGATGCCGCCCCGGGCACAATTGATAATACGCGCCGTCGGCTTAACCATTGCCAGCTCCCTGGCGCCTATCAGGCCTCTGGTTGTATCACTGAGCGGGGTGTGCATGGTGATGAAGTCGGATTGCCTGAGCAGCTCCTCCAGAGATACCATCTCCACCCCTAGATTGCGGGCATACTCAATAGAAATGAAGGGATCATAGCCAATGAGGTGCATCTCCAGTCCCTTGGCCCGCCGGGCAACCTCAGAGCCAACATTGCCGAGCCCTATGATGCCCAGGGTCTTATTTCTGACCTCGATGCCCATGAAATCGTGACGGCGCCACTCCCCCGACCTCAAGAGGGCATTCGCCTGGGGGATATTGCGGGACAGCGCGAGCATCAGGGCGATGGTATGCTCGGCAGCGGAGACGATGTTCCCTGCCGGGGCATTGACCACCACAATCCCCTTTCTCGTTGCCGCATCGACATCGATATTATCCACGCCCACTCCAGCGCGCCCGATGACCTGAAGCTTCCGCCCGGCCTCGATGACCTCTTTGGAGACCTTGGTCTCGCTCCGGACCACGATGGCATCATAATCACCGATGGCCGCCATAAGCTCATTCGGGCTTAGCCCGAGCCTGACATCCACCTCGGAGTGGGCCCGCAGCGCCTCGATGCCTTCCTGTGCGATTGGGTCTGCAATTAAAACCTTCATTTTTCGCCCTTTTCTCGCCCTTCGCCCGGTTTTTTCAGTTAAAGCCTCTTTGGTTTCGAAACCTTACCCTAGGTCAGTATATTCTCAGACAGGAATTTATTAACCGCTTCAGAGACCTCATCCTTTGAGCATCTCACCCGCCACATCCCCTCGGGTAGGTTAATCTTAAGCAACTTCCGGTACCATTTCTCACGGATGCCCTTGCTGATAACCAGGACGAAATCCCCGCTTGTGGGGTCCTCTGAGATCTCCATCATACCTCTATTCTTCAGCCCACGCATTCTCAACCGAGCTCCGACTCCGATCTCCTCGATCTCCATTTTCGCCCCTTTCTATCTCACCACAAGGATTTATTCACTGCCTCAGACATCACGCCTCCGCCAATGGTCATAAACTTTCGCCAACTCATCTAGCCAATATCCTTGCTCAGCCTTACTGAGCTTGGGATTTTGCCAGTCCCCCGTCGATCTTCTGATACTTCCTGCGGTCCCTGGTAGGCCGAAAAACCCTCCACCTACCATCCCCGTATCACTCCGAACAACAACGGCAGAGAGCTTGGGGCGCCCCGCCTTCCATTCGATTTCACTAATTTTACCCACTACCTCTCCAATGTATCCCCGACCAGGAGGACCACCCATTCTGTCCATGAGTTCCTTATACGTAATTGTCGTTTTCTTCTCTGCAATTTCTACAAGTATTGGCCGCGCTATCGCCGTATATTTTCCCAAAATGTCTGGCGATAATCTCCCCATTACAAAACCTCCTTCTATCTCACCCTGAGAAGCCGGCCTGGGGCAGGGCAACCTTCAATGACCCGATCACCGCATCGATATCACTCTCGTTTACATAACCGAGGTGGCCGATGCGAAAGATCTGGCCCTCAAGCCGCTGCTGCCCACCGGACAGGACGGTATTGTGCTCCTCCCTCAATATCTTGAGCAGCTTCTTCACATCAAGCCCCTCAGAGGCCTTGACTGCAGTTACCGTGTTTGAGGCACAGCTATCCTCGGGGAACAGGGAAAGCCCCAGAGATTTCACTCCGTCCCTCATCTTGGCACCTACCCGGCAATGGCGCGCCACGATATTGGCAAGTCCCTCCTGTTGAAAGAGCTCCAGGGCAGCCGCCAGGGCGTAAATGGCGGTCAGGGCCGGTGTCCACGGGGTCTGCCCCTTTTCATCCAGGAATTTCTTGGCCTTGGCAAAGTCCCAGTAGTAGCGAGGCATCTTAGCCTGAGCGTTTGCTTTCCATGCCCTTTCACTGACGCTGACCATTGCCAGGCCCGGTGGCGCCATCCAGCCCTTCTGTGAGGCGGTAACCACCACATCGCAGCCCCAGGCGTCGGTGGGAAGGTCGATGGCGCCCAGGCTGCTGATGGCGTCCACTATGAGGAGCTTATCATACTCCCGAACCACGGCGCTTATGGAAGCCAGGTCACTCGTTACCCCGGTGGAGGTCTCATTATGGGTCACCAGCACTGCCTTTATCGCGGCGTCCTGGGATAGAGCCTGGCGCACCGCCTGCGGGTCGACAGCTTGCCCCCACTCGAAGCGGAGCCTTAAAACCTCGGCGCCAAATATCTCGGCGATATCGGAGAAGCGCTCGCCGAAGAATCCGTTGGCCAGCACCAGAACCTTATCGCCGGGGGAGAGGGTATTGACGATGGCCGCCTCCATACCCCCGGTTCCGGAGCAGGTGAGTAGAAGAACATCGCCCTTGGTCTGGAACATATCTTTTAGGATGGCGGTAGCCTTATTGATCATCTCGGTGAACTGAGGGCCGCGATGATTGATCATCTGTTTGGCCATCACCTGAAGGATTTCATCGGGTAGCGGGGTCGGACCGGGAATGCGCAGTTGCATGTGTGCCTCCATATTGTATTTTAGATATTATATCGCTATTGGCCAATATTAGGAAGCCTTTTTGCTTGAGTTGGCAATCGCGGGGAATGCCGGCACATGAGGGGGAGATGGAAAAGCCTTATCAGGTTCTCTTATCAGCGTCAACGATTTTTACAAAGCGGCGCTTGCCCACCTTGTAAACATATCTAATCGGTCGTAATTATCTTGCCATCTATGATCGCTTGTGGAAAATGGCGTTCAGCGATGACTTTATTCGTTGGCCCCAGTAATTGTACTGTAATATCATATGTCTCGGTTAGAGGATACCCACCCATGACGGGCATGTCATCACCGGGGCAAAGAACACCCTGGTTGTCTGACGCAATCAACAATTGATATTCTCCAGGCAGTGTAATATCGATGATATTGCAGTCTAGGCCAGCGGTTAACCAGCGTAAGCCTTGGACAGCCTTTGTTTCACCATCTGATAGGCGTTGAAATTTTACAATACCATGTACGTTCCTTATGAAAAGTGGTAGCAGGTAACCTAGTAGCCCGGTAGACATTGCGCCAATGGTAACATAGATCTCAGGGAAAAGTTCCCTTCTGACTTTCTTGATTTCTCCTATTGTTATCTTCTTCTCTGCTAGTTTTGTGCCTAAAGCTGGGCGTGTTGATGCTAGAACCCAGCCACCTGCCACTCCGACAATGAAGCTAACTATTACAAAGTACAATATCTCCATATTGTCTCCTGTGCACCTTTGATATTGCCGAATCACGGAATGTTGTTATCTGAGGTTAGTTTGTGGGACCTTCGAGCGGTCCTTTATCAAACGATTTTGACAAAGCGGCGCTTGCCGACTTTGATTACATCACCGGGATTAATTTCGACATAGCCCTCTGGAACCACATGACTGGTGCCGTCTTCGTGAATTATCTGAACTGCGCCTTGAGCCATTAGTCGCTTCACCTCGCTGGTGCTCTTGACAAGCTGCTTGTCTACGAGCCACTTTGCGATGTCTCTCTTATGAACCGCCGAAACAGTATCACCGAGACGAACAGTTCCACCTATGTGCATGGGTATCTCCCCCCTCTGCACCACGCGCTCGAACTCGGCTTCCGCCTCCTGGGCCGCCTGCTTATCGTGGAACTGGGCCACGATCTCGCGGGCCAACCTCTTCTTCAGAACCATCGGGTTCACCGACTCAGAAGCCAGCTCCTTTTTAAACTTCTCAAGCTCCTCATCGGGGACATCGGTCAGAAGCTCGAAATAGTCCATCATCAGGCCATCGGGGATGCTCATCACCTTGCCATACATCTCATTGGGCGGTTCATCGATGGCGATATAGTTGCCCAGGCTCTTCGACATCTTCTGGCTGCCATCGGTACCAACAAGAAGGGGGACCAGGAAGACCTGCTGCGCAGGCTGTCCCATCATCTGCTGAAGCTCACGCCCGACAAGGCAGTTGAACTTCTGGTCAGTGCCACCGAACTCCACATCGGCCTCGATGGCCACAGAATCATAGGCCTGGAGCAATGGATAGAGAAACTCGGTGATGGCGATAGGGCGACCTGAGGCGTATCTTTTGGAGAAGTCGTCCCTTTGCAGCATCTGGGCCACGGTGAACTTGCTGGCGAGGCGAATGACATCGCCAAGATCGAACTTGCCGAACCACTCGCTCTGCCAGACGACCCTGGACTTCTCACGATCCACTACCTTGAAGAACTGCTTCATATAGGTCTCGGCATTGGCACGCACCTCTTCCGGAGTGAGCATAGGACGGGTCTGCGCTTCACCGCTGGGGTCGCCTATCTGAGCGGTCCAGTCGCCAACGATGAGGATGACCTGATGCCCCAGTTCTTGAAACTGACGCAGCTTCCTCAGCCCGACCACATGCCCGAGGTGAATATCGGGACAGCTTGGGTCAAAGCCCTGCTTGAGGCGAAGATTTCGCCCAGACTCAAGAAGCTTGGTCATCTCTTCTTCAACGATGATCTCAGCAACGCCCCTTTTCAGAAGAATTATATAGTTGTCATTGGCAGGTATATTCCCCATGGCTCCGCTTTTTAAACTCTCCTTTCTCTACTCTGTAGCGCTTAGTGATGCTAATAATACTCGTGCCTGCTCCACATCCATGGTTATCTGTGCCTTTAGCTCGTCGGCGCTTGAGAACCTTGTCTCGCCGCGCAATCGCTCCACCAGCTCGATCTTAAGTTCCTGCCCATAAAGCTCTCTATGGAAATTGAACAGGTGAACCTCGACAAGCCGTTGGCTGCGACCGAAGGTGGGGCGAATGCCGATATTGGTCACTGAGTTATGAACCTCGTCGCTGAGGAAGGCACGGGTGGCGTAGACACCATCGGCGGGCAGAGCTTGATCCGGCTCAGGGATGAGGTTGGCGGTAGGGAAGCCCAAGGTTTTACCTCGCTCATCACCCTTCGATACCAGTCCTGCCAGAGTAAAGCGCCGACCCAAAAGTTCGTTCACTGTCATCATATCGCCTCGGGAGAGCGCATTACGAATCGCCGTGCTGCTCACTGCTTCACCCTGCAGCACCATGGGTGGCACAACCTCAACGAGGAAACCGAGCTCCTCCCCCAGGGCCTTTAAGGTGGGAGCGCCTCCCTCTCTTCCCTGGCCCAGGGCGAAGTCGGGCCCTATCACCAGTACTCGCATCCTGAGGTATCTCCTAAGGAGCGAAACGAATTCTCGGGCACCGAGCTGTGAAAGCTCCGGGGTGAATGAGAGCGTAACGACATGCTCCACACCCTGGCCTTCTAAGAGTCTAATTCGTTCCTCGAGGCTGGTCAAGTAGGTGATTTTGGACTCTGGAGAGAGTACCAAACGGGGATGGCGATGAAAGGTTAACACACCGCTGAGCAGACCATTCTCGGCTGCCTTTTCCTTAAGCTTCCCAATAAGAAATTTATGACCTAGATGAACACCATCGAAGACCCCGATAGTGAGTGCCGTATCACGCTCTGGCACTGCGCTAGCCAGCTCTTCTTCTACTAGCATATTGCCCCCCAGGCTCTATTTATCAAAGGCGCTGAGGAAAGCTTCAACAACCCTAGGGTCCCACTGCTTTCCTGATCCCTCCTTAAGCATCTGCATAGCCTCTTCATTACTCATCGGCGGACGGTAGGGACGAGTTGAGGTCATGGCATCGTAGGCATCGGCGACAGCGAGGATACGCGCTCCTAAAGGTGTTTCTTCACCTATACGGCTTTCAGGATAGCCACCACCGTTGTAGCGCTCATGGTGACCCTCGACGATGGGCAAGACGCCATCAAGGAAGCCAAGGAGGCGTAAGAGCTCCACCGCCCTTATGGGGTGAAGCTGGATCTCGGCCCTCTCGCTGGGACTAATTGAACCCGGCTTAAGCAGTATGGCATCGGGAATGCCGATCTTGCCCAGGTCATGAAGCCTTGCTGCCGTTTCAACATTCTTCAACTCATTATGGGAGAGCCCCATTTCAAATGCGATCTGTCGGGCCAGCTGAGCCACCCGCTCGGAGTGACCACGAGTATAGGGATCGCGGGCCTCCAGGGTGAGCACTAGGGTTCTAGCCATGTTCAGATAAGCACTTTCAAGCTCTCGCTTTCCCCTATCCAGGGCGGTGGCAGTATCCATCAACTGGTTATAGGCTGTCTCCAGCTCCTCCTTGCGCTGCTTTACTTCGGCAAATAATCTGTCATTCTGGATAGCAATGGCGATCTGACCTGCTAGCTCCCCAAGGATCTCTAGCTCCCTTTGGCCATAGGCATTGGGATGACAGCTTGTGAGGGTGAAGATGCCGAAGACCTCTCCCCGATAAAACAGAGGCAGGCGAATCGCCGACCTCAGCCCTTCTCTGAAAAGCGACTTATCGTTGGGGAATTGTATTGATTGGGCAAAATCTGTCTCTATATTCGTCCTCTTGTTTTGCACAACCCATTCCGCGGCTGAGCCCTTTAGGGGCGCGATGGCGCCACCACCAACGTCTTTATCCATATCAGAGGAAACGGCTAAGATCCTGAGGTTTTTACCCTCCACCAGAGCAATGCTCGCTCGATTGAAATCCACTAGTCTCCTCACACCAGCTGTAAAGGGACCAAAGACCTCTTTGATATTGAGGCTGGAGACCATGGTCCTAGTCAGCTCAGCGGTAACCGCCAGCCTATCTGCCTTGTCTTTAGTATCCTGGAAAAGGACGACGTTCTCGATAGCAACCGCTATCTGGTTGCCGATGGCATAGAGCAAATCTATATCCTCAGGGGTAAACCATCGCTCGCTATGGCTGGCAACGGACAGCATCCCCTGAAGCACTCCTTTGGACCAAAGGGGCACGACGGTAAGCACCTTAAGCTCTTCTTTGGTTACGGCCCCCATTATCACAGCGAGGGTGGCTTCATTGAAGACCCCATCCAACCTTACAGTGGGATCGTGCCACTGCATCGCCCTTTCCAGTTCATCCTCCTCCAGTTTTATAGTTCCAACCTCACCAATAAAATCCTCAGCTAGCCCCGCATGGACTTGGAGTATGAGTTCCATAGCTGGTATATCCAAAAGGTGAATAATGCCGGCCTTGACATCCATTATCTCGATCACCTTGGCCAAGGCATTAGTCAGCAAGTCTTGAAGATTAACAGTGTGGCTCACCGAGGCTGCGATGGCATGAAGGGCCTCAAGCTGCTTGCTTCGTTGCAGAATCTCCCCCGCTCGCTTGCGCTCAGCGATGTCCCGAAGGATAGCAGAAACGGCTGGCCTGCCCCCATAGATGATATCCTTGAAAACGAGCTCAACAGGAACCTTGGTGCCATCCGCTTTAAGTAGCATCGTTTCCGCTCTCACTGGCACCGGCTCACCGCGCATGCAGGCTTGGTATCCTTCCATCGCCTGCTCCAGCGACTCAGGGGCCAGAAATTGAGTGAGGGGTTGCCCAAGCATCTCCTCAAATGCATGTCCAACAATCTCAGCGCACCTCTTATTGGCAAAGATCACCCGCTCCCCCTGAAGTACCATATAGCCATCATTGATGTCCTCAATAAGACGGCGGTATCCTTCTTCAGATTCCTCCAGCTCCTCTATCCTGGCATTCTTCTCGTCAACAAGATAAACATAATAGAAGGCAGTACCAGGAAGCTCCATACAGTCAGCAAGCCATCCCACATAGCGAGGGGGAAGCCTACGGCCACTCCTGGAGTAAAGGTTTATCACCCCGTAGAGCCTATCGCCTGACTTCATAGGCAGACTGATGAGGGAGCGATACCCCTCCTTCTTGGGCATCTCCCTGAGGAATCTAGGCTCCTCTGAAAGCTCCTGTACCAGAATGGGCTCCTTGTGAGCGGCAACATACCCGGTGATCCCCTGACCAAGCTTAATGGGTACCTTCGCAGCTTCTTGAATGCATTCCTCAGAGAGCCCGTGATGATAGGTATATCTAAGATCCCCGCTATTCTCATCAAGCAAATAGATCTCTCCGGCCTCCAGTCTAGGGTCTGCGAGTATCAGCTCTAAGGTGGTGGTGAGGGCCATCTCTGGGGAAAGTGACTGGCTTAATGCCTTGGCCACAGTGGCAAAGGTTCTCAGGAAGCCTTCATCTGTAGCCGTTCTGCCACTAGATCGGGAGCGCGCCCTTTCCGGCTTCTTTGCCGTGCTCATTCCCCATCCTCCTGTGCACCCCAGGCTCCCGCAAAGGATACATTACAACATTATGTCACCTTTGTCAATTCGCTTTCAGTCTATTATGCCATTTTGCGTCCCACTGAGGCCGCTACTGCACCGATCTGTGCCACCAGTCGCTCAAAGTTCTCGAAGGTGAGCGACTGGGGGCCATCCTTGAGAGCGTAATCCGGGCTGGGGTGAACCTCGATCATCAACCCATCTGCGCCGGCGGCCACTGCGGCTAGGGCCAGAGGGGCGACAAGATACCACTTCCCGGTGCCATGACTGGGGTCGGCGATGATGGGAAGGTGACTCAGCCTCTCTATAGCTGGAATGGCGCTAATATCCATGGTATTTCTAGTATACGTTTCGAAGGTTCTGATCCCCCGCTCGCAGAGCATTAGCTGGCGATTCCCTTGGGCCAGTATGTATTCCGCTGAAAGCAGCCACTCCTGAATGGTGGCTGACATACCCCGCTTAAGCAACACCGGCTTCAGGGCTTTGCCCACCTCATCAAGGAGGATGAAGTTCTGCATGTTGCGTGCCCCAATCTGGATGATGTCAGTATAGCGTGACACCAGCTCTACATCCTGGGGGGTCATTACCTCAGTGATAATGGGCATCCCGGTCTCCTTACGAGCCTCATCCAGTAGCTTAAGCCCATCTTCACCGAGCCCGCGGAAGCTATAAGGGGAGGTTGATGGTTTAAATGCGCCACCGCGGAGTATGTTCGCCCCGGCTGCCTTCACAGCGCGTGCCGTCTTTAGAAGCTGCTCCTCAGACTCCACAGCGCAAGGGCCAGCAATTACCACTACCTCCTCATCACCGATGGTCACATTGCCCACCTCTATTATGGTGTCTTGAGGCTGAAACTCCCGACTTGAGAGTTTGTAGGGTTTGGTAATGGGCACAACATCATCCACCCCGGGCAGTGTTTCCAAGGTATCCTTTAGCTCTGGGTAGGTTCGGCCTACAACACCGATTACCGTCCGTTCAACACCTTTGGACACATGCCCGGTGAAACCCATCTGGGTGAGCCTTTCTAAGATGTATGTCATCTCCTTTTCGCTACACCCTTGACGCATTACGATGAACATTTATTACTCCTGTTCACTCCCTTATATAGTAACTGCTACTCTACCTCAACCCCTGAGCCCCTTTTATATAAACATGGACGATCTCCTCAGCCCTCTTTTCCGTATTAAAGAGTATCAGCATGCGCAGACACATAGGCAAGCTGCCCGGGACGTTCATCTCGTGCCCACATAAGAGGGGAGCCTGAGAGAGCCCTAGCTCCCTAGCCGCCGCTGCCGGGAACTCGGCATTTAGGTCTGGTGTTGTGGTGAAAAGGATGCAGGCAATATCCTCCTCAACAACCTCATTGACGCTGATCATCTCCTGGAGCAACTCCTTTGTTGAAGCCAGGATATCTTCCCTGGTGTTGGCATCGACCGTGGTCGCCCCGCGAATTCCTCGGCACCTCATCGCTCTATAGCCTTTATATTATCATAAATAGTATGGCAATGGAATTATAAGCGACATGGGTGAAGATACAGGGCCATATCGAGCCAGTCCTGATATAGAGCCATGCCAGGAGAAGACCGAGAATAAAAATTGGAAGCAACGCCCCAGGCTGCATGTGTGCTATAGAGAACAACAGGGCGCTAAGGACAGCGCCCCAGCCATAGCCAAATCGTTTTCCCAGGCCGCCAAGGATAAAACCCCGTAGAAATATCTCCTCAGCGATAGGTGCGACCAAGACAGCGAGAACAGCAAACAGAGCCAGGCTGACCCCTGATTCTGTGAATCCCAGGGACAAGCTGGGAGAAGGCTCCACCGATAAGGATGTCATCACCCACTCATAGAGAAGGCTTATCGACAAGCCAATAAACGTCACCGCCGCTGCCAATATTAAGCCATTCTTTACCTTGAAGGGGCGAAAGCCCAGCGCACTCCAGCCACAGTGGTATTTGAAAGCGCTGAACAGCCACGCCCCAAGAGGCATAGCTCCCTCACCAACTGCCATCGCCGCTAATACTATGATCAGCCACAGCTGAAGCAGACCCTCGGATTCCAGAAAGTTAAGGAAACCCCCGATGTTTAGCGCCCCAAGCTCAGCAAGAGCATCAGGGCCAACAAGGATAACGGTACCAATCCCGAGGCCAAAGGCAATAAGAATGGTTATGGCAATTACCACCCCAATCCCCATGGCGACGTCACCTACCGTCCACGGAATTTGGCCTATCCCAGTCTTCTCAGTCACCGTTTCTTCCATCGCCGATATCAAGCCTCCATCTCGGAAACTTCGCCCAAGGGCGAAAAAGGAAGGGGTTCGCTAGCTGTTACTCCTTCATCAGCCAGCCTCAAGATTTCCTCCTCTGACATGCCCAGGAGCTCGCCGAATACATAGCCATTATGCTCACCAAAGCGGGGGGCGGGAAGGCGAAGCCTCCCTGGGGTCCTGGTCATCCCCCAAGACACACTGGGGTAGAGATGGGTCCCAGCTTCGGCGTGAGACAGTTGCTCAAAGAAGCCCCGCTCCCCGAGATGCCGGTCATGGACCAGCTCCTCTATATTCAGCACCGCCCCGGCCTTAACGCCAGCCCGCTGCAGCATGTTCATCAACTCAATATGGTCATACTGAGATGTCCACTCTTCGATGAGCCGATCGAGCTCCTCCTGATTAGCCAGCCTGCCTGAAGGGGTAGCGAATTTTTCGTCCTCGGCCCAGGGTGGATCGCCCATAACTTGGCAAAAGGAGCGCCATTCCTCATCGGAGGAGAGGGCGATCGCCACCCATGCATCCTCGTTTTCGTTCTCTCCACCCTTTCTACCCCCCGCCCGCGCGCGATAGCAGCCGTGTGGTGCCATGGAGGGGTGACGATTTCCCATTGGGCTGGCCACACGCTTGTTCATTACATAATCCATGATGGCCTCGCCCATAAGTGGGGTAACCGCCTCTCGCATAGCGAGATCGATGTACTGCCCTCTTCCTGTGAGGCGGCGATAGCGAAGTGCTGCCAGAATAGCAAAGGCGGCATGAAGCCCGCTGGTGGCATCGGCATAAGCAACCCCCGGTTTAAGCGGCACCCCATCTGGATATGCGGTGAGCTTGGAGAGGCCGACCATGGCTTCGATACCCTCGCCATAGGTAACGTAGTCTCTGTAGGGACCGTCCTGCCCATATCCGGAGAGGGAGATCATGATGATCCGCGGGTTCGTCTCCTTTAGTACCGGGTAGTCAAGGCCGAAATTCTTCATCACCCTTGGGGCGAAATTTTCGACCACAACATCGCTGATGCGGACTAACCTCAGAAAAACATCGACCCCAAGGGGCTTTGTCAGGTCAAGGGTGATGGCATACTTATTCCTGTTTACCTCGTTGTAATAGGCGAAGCGATTATATGATCTCTCGCCTGTGTCGCCGTCGGGGAAGGAAGCGCCAAAGACGCCGCCGGGCTTCATCCTCGGCAGAGCACCTCCCCGACCCGAGCGAGCGGCGCACTCGACCCTTATAATCTCGGCCCCCATGTCGGCTAAAAGTTTCGTACAATAGGGACCGGCGAAGATCTGAGACAGGTCGATGACCCTCAAACCCTCTAAAGCCTGCGTTCCATCTCCCTTAGATAACACCGTTCTCCTCTAGCCAGACCAAGTCCCCTCTGGAGAGGCCGAGCCTCTCACCATAGATCTGCTCATTATGCTCCCCGAGGAGCGGCGCAGGGCGAAAAACCTGATGGGGGGTCTCGCTCATTATGAACGGGGCTCCGGGATAGGTGAGTCCACCGGCTGTAGGATGGTCAATCTCCTGAAAGAAGCCTCTTGCTTGGTATTGGGGGTCGGCCATCAGCTCATCGATGCCGAGCACCAGGGCGAAAGGGATACGCCATTCCTGAGCGGTGGAGAATACCTCCCTGGCATCGTGTTTTTCCAGCCAGGGCTGGATAAGCCCCTCTACCTCATCGGCATAATGGTAGCGAAGTATCGATGCCAGACGCGGCTCCATAAGCTGAGGGGTCTCAAGAAAGGCAGCGAGGTGATCCCAATTTGCCCCCGCCTGAACATGGATAAAGCCATCCTTCGTGGGCATCACCCTTGAGGGGCACTGGAGGTGATGGCGGGCGCCCATCCGGCTTCTAACGAAACCGCTATAGCTATATGTAGTCACCGAGGCCTCAAGAATGGATGCCACCGCCTCCTGAACGGACACATCGACCTGTTGCCCCTGACCGGTCTCATCACGGAAATAGAGGGCACAGAGTGTGGCCACAGCGGCATTGAGCCCCGCCTGAAATTCCGCCTGAGACAGAGGGAGCTTCAACGGCTCACGCTCCGCCTCCCCCGTTAGCGCCATTAATCCGCCCATAGCCTGAGCGATAATATCGCAGCCGTGCCAATCACGATATGGCCCCCACTGCCCGAAATATGAGATGGAGGTCATAATCAAGGCCGGGTTTATCTCAGCCAATACCTCGTAGTCAAGCCCCAGGCTGGCCATTGCCTCGGGACGAAGATTTTCGACCACGATGTCCGCCCCCTCGACCAGCCTCTTGAAAATCTGAGCGCCGTCTTCACTCTCAAGGTTCAGGGTGATGCCTCGCTTATTGGTGTTGAGAAAGAGAAAAAGCCCGCTTTTCTCCGGGTCAGGCTGGTCATCGGGGAAGGGACCCGTTCTCCGGCTGACATCGCCTAAGCAGGGCTTTTCTATTTTGATCACGTCGGCCCCGTAGTCAGCTAAAAGCTTGGTACAGTACGGGCCGGAGATGTTCTCGGAGAGGTCCAAAACCACTAAACCGGATAACGCTTGATCGGGTTTTTCGCCCTTCACTCGGCTCTCCATCGCGCAGTCCCTACACTATGAGGAGTCACCGTCTCTGCCTGCTAGCCCTTCAGGCCTTCGATGGCCGCTTTCTGAGCCTCGAAAAGCCTGGCAATGCCGCGCTCAGCCAGAGAGAGCAAAGAATCGATGCTCTCCTTGGAGAAGGGGCTCATCTCCGCCGTTCCCTGAATCTCCACAAACTGGCCCTCGCTGGTCATCACAACATTGAAATCGACCTCGGCCCAGGAGTCCTCATCATAGCAAAGGTCGAGGAGCAGCTCCCCGGCGACAATGCCCACGCTGGTCGCGGCCACGGCGCTTTTTATTGGCAGTGATGCGATATACCCCATTTCCTTCAAGGTATTGAGGGCCTGGACCAGGGCCACATAGGAGCCTGTGATCGCTGCCGTCCTCGTGCCCCCATCGGCCTGGAGCACATCGCAGTCGACGACCAGCGTCCGCTCGCCAAGGGCGTCGAGGTCGGTTACCGCCCGGAGGGAGCGCCCGATGAGGCGCTGGATTTCATGGCTTCTACCCCCCACCCGGCCCTCCTCCCTCGGCGTCCGGGTGCTGGTGGAGCGAGGGAGCATGGCGTACTCGGCGGTGATCCAGCCCTGGCCCTCGCCCCTGAGGAAGGCGGGAACCCGGTCCTCAACGCTCACTGCACAAATCACTTTGGTCTTTCCCAGTTCGATGAGCGCCGACCCCTCGGCGTAGTGCTGAAAGCCGGGGATGATCCTAACCGGGCGCAGCTCATCGTTGGCGCGACCATCCAGTCGGAACAATATCGCCTCCTGTAAAGTATAAGTATACCACTACGATATTGGTGCTGGCAATGAAGCACCCGCTACTATATAATAGTAGCTAATTAGGGAGGTCTCATTGCCCAACTCTCGCCCGGAGGAATGCCCAGAGGAGATTCACCTTCGCCGTCTCACCGTCGATGAGGCCCTGTTCCGGCTCGACCGATATCTGAACGATGCCTTCCTCGCCGGCCTGACCACGGTGCGGGTGATTCACGGCAAGGGAACAGGAACCCTGCGCCAGGCGGTGCGTGAGGAGCTAAAGACCCATCCTCTGGTCAAATCCTTCAGACGGGCTGAACCAAGAGAGGGAGGCTATGGCGCCACCGTAGTGGAGCTGGCAAACCGCTGATATGACGAGGATTGTAGTGATCGCTGATACCCACGCCCGGAGCCTCAAAGAGCTGCCTCAAGAGCTGGTCAACGAGTTGGCCGAGGCCGACATTGTTGTCCACTGCGGGGACTACACCTACCCCTCTCTGCTGGATGAGCTGCGCCGTATGGCAAAGCGCTTCATCGGTGTCTACGGCAATATGGACCCGAAGGAGATTCGCGACCAGTTGCCGGACAAGGTGGTGTTTGAGGTCGAGGGGAGGCGGATCGCGGTCATCCATCCCTCCTGTGGCGGCCCGCCGTGGGGCATCGAGGAGGACATAGCCAAGGAGTTCGAGGGGGTGGACATCATCCTCTTCGGCCACACCCACGATGTCTACCACGAGACGATGGGGGGCGTGATTTTACTCAACCCGGGCCAGGCATACCCCTCCTTCCGAACCCCGGCCTCGGCCGGAATCGTAACCATAGGCCAGGAGGGGATGGAGGTGGAGATAAGAAGCTTTGAGTAGGCCAGTTACCGCTCCGTGGTGAGGGTGATGGTGCCCCGCTCGCTCCAAAGCTATACAGGTTGACAAATGGAGAACCTCGGAGTATCGTTTTCGCACACGAGTCCAGATTGCGAATTTCTAAATGGAAAAGCATTCAATTCGATTGCGACTTCTCGAAAACCCGGGGATGTAATATATGCCAAGTAAACAGAGTTTTGGCTCCGATGAGACAACGAGGCTTTTCTTCAACTTCTTTTACAGCCAGCTCGCTTTGCTGGAAAAGCTTTACCAATATCAGTTCACTGAATTGAAACACTTAGACGACACCCGCCTAAGAACCCTATATCCTCTGCTATTTAGCATCCACCATACAGGAACATCTATTGGCATTCTATCAAGCCACTTGCATTTGAACGAGTGCTACATACTCGCACGGTCGTTTCTGGAAAGACTAATCAACTACATATACCTTCTTTCTTGTAGTGAGGAAGAGTACTCTCGATACCTAGCGTACACAAAGCAAAAAGCATATAGAGTCTTGGACCGGAGCTTCACTGCAGGCGCCTCAAAGGTGGCGTTAACATGGTCAGGCTCTATCGACTGGGAGAAAGAGTCAGAATTGAAGAAAGCAGTAGATATGTTTACGAGCGAGACGGGCAAGCCAAAAACCAGATGGACTTCTCAAAGGCTGTCTGAGATGTTGGAGTCCATAGCAAGCAGAGGAGGACTTGAAATTGGATATCTGATGTTCGCCATCTTAGGAATCTACGATGACGCCTCAGAAGCACTGCACGGAACACTTTATGGATCAATTTTTCACGTGATGCCATTCACTAGGAAGAAACCGGCTACTAAGAGTGAACTGAAGAAGACTTGGAACGAGCAGTTTTCAGCGCTGTTTCTTATGCTTGGTTCGTGCATTCATACATTACTGCAGGCCTTTCATGAAGTAGCTGCGATCGAGAGCATACTGAATGAATCAACAATAAACCTAAAGGATATTGGAAAGGTTATTAAAGAAATCGGTTAAGGACAACGACAAAGGCAATGCTCAGATAGACTAGCGTCATCCTTTGGCCACTCTACCACTCCGTCTCCACCCACAGCGTCTCCCCATCGGTGGTGAAGGTGATGGTGCCGCTTTCGGAGGTGAGGTAAATCCTGTCCTCACCAATCCTTTCGTTGAGCCTGGCCATGACCTCATTGCTGGGGTGGCCGAAGGGGTTATCGGCTCCTACGGAGATCACCGCCACATGGGGGCTTACGGCGGCAAGAAATTCGGGGCACGTTGAGCTTGTTGAGCCGTGATGACCAACTTGAAGTACAGTGCTCCTAAGCTCCAGCCCCTGGTCGAGGAGATATAGCTCTCCATCGGCATAGAGGTCAGCCATGAGTAAGAAGCTGACCTCCCCCATCTCCAGACGCAGCACCACCCCATTGTTATCGATGTCCGATTCCGTGCCCTCGAGGAACTCCGGCGGCGGATGAAGCACCTCAAGGATCGCTCCGTTGCCGAGGTCGATTTGCTGCCCCGCCTGGGACGGTATGGTCTCGATCCCCTTCTCATCGATCACGCCGAGCCATTCAGAGTATGCAACTGAGGTATAGTCGATGTCTTCTGGATACAGCACCTGCCCGACCTCGTAGCGGCGAAGCACCTCAACAAGGCCGGTGACATGGTCGTCGTGGGCATGGGTCAGCACTACCAGGATTGCATAGTCACAATGGCCCCCTCTAGGATAGGCAGGGTACCAGTAATCTCAACGTTGTCGCCGTCCAGCCATACCTTGATATTGAGCATATCAAGGGCCATGCGCTTCGTTTCATAGTCCAGCGTGGTCAGCTTCTGCCGCATTAGCTCAACAAAGCGTTCTAGCTTTGGCAGACTAACGGTAGCTTCTTGACTAGCCTTAGTCCGCGTCTCTAATTCTGCTTTCTGTGCCTCTAATATATCCCTCTTTTCGTTTATGCGCTTGTTCTCGGCAATTACCATATTGTCCGGGAAGCCTTTAAGTGCCCACTGTAATAATTGCTCTTGGTCACGGTCAAGCGCCTTTAAGTGTCTCTCAATTAGCTGTAATTCGTCCTCTAAAACGCCTAACTGATTAGCATCCTGTCGCTGCTTTTCTATCTCGTTAATGATAAGCTCCGGGTTATCAAGGACACGCTCTATCTGCGCCCACACCAAAGCCTCTAGTTTATCGGCACTCCAACTCTTGTTATCACACGTGGAAAGTGGGTAATCCATTTTCCGTCCGCCGATACACTTATAGCGCCGGGCTTCGTAACGTTTGCCATAAGCGTATTTAGCTTTGGTGTGCCCGCAATAAGAATGCCCACACTTCTGGCAGTAGATATGCCCGCGTAACAGGTATTCCCGCTTCATATTTCGCTTTGCCTTCTGGCGGTTAACCTCTAGCTGCTTTTGAGCCGCCCCAAACATCTCCTGAGAGATGATAGCCGGTGTAACGTCTCCGGGTATCTCTATCCATTCCTCTCTAGGTTTGCCATATTTTATTCCACCGCGCTTCATAGTAAAAGCATAAGTCCTGCCAGTATAAGCCAGGTTTCTGACAATGGATAGCACAGTCTGTTTAACCCAGGGCTTACCGGTCTTGGTTGGTGCTCTAAGTGCCCGCAACCTCAAGGTGATGGTGGTGGTGGTCAGTCCTTCATCTGCGAGCCAATGGAATATCTGTTTCACCCATTTAGCCTCAGTCTCGTTTACAACACGCCTGCCGCCGTTCTCGCTTGTAACGGGTATGTAATCGTAGCCATACAGTTTAGCAAAGCCACCACCGGGAATGCGTCCTTCCTTTGCCCGCGCTTTTTTGCCTCGCATGGTGCGTTCCCGTATCTTTTCAGCCTCCAGCTTTGAGGCAAAGCCGCGAATGTAGCTTATTAGCTTGCCGAGTTCCGAGCTGTCTACCGTCTCGGTTACCGCCTCAAGCGTAACGTGGTGCTTTTCTAGCTCCTGAGTGAGTATGACGCCGTGAGTAGGATCACGGCTGAGGCGGTCAAGGCAATAAACGACTATAACATCAATATCGCCCGCTCTTACCAGTTCCCGCAACTCATTCAGCCTGGGTCTATCAAGCGTCAGCCCTGAGTATGCCTCACTGAAGCGGTGGGCGACTTCATAGCCCTTGTCTCGGCAGTAGCTAAGGCAAGCCTCAAGCTGTGTCTGTAGACTGGTGCCTTCCCTCTCTTGGTCTTCAGTTGATACCCGGCAATAGATAGCTGCTCTCATGGCTTTTTAACCCCCTTCCACTTTGGCTTATTCCAATATGGTGAATTGCACTTGGCGCATCTTTGAGGTTTCTTGGGTTGCCTCGGTATCCATTCATATCCGCAGCGCAGGCACTTGAGTCTTGGCAATTCAATGTAACCATTGTTTTTCATAGGGTTATTATATAGACCAGTCTAAATAATGTCAATACCCTTTGGCTTCTTGCTAGCACTAAAATCGTTCCTTTGTTTGCCATTCCGTAAGCCCCTACTGTAACAGATAAAAACGTCCGGCATTTTTTACCTGTCCTTTATTTGCTATACCTTTCCTTGAGTGTTGGATTGGCATACCTGAGTAAATACCCGGTGCGCTGTCGCTCTGCTTTGTCCTTACTTCCCTTCGGCCTTCCCAATTTCTTACCTTCCCTCAATGCCCGGGCTAACCCTGCCAATGTCCGCTCGCTTCTGCGTTTAGACTCAAATTCAGCTACCCATGCCGTGATAGCATAAAGCAGGTCAGCCATAGGCCCGCTCTGTTCAGTCCAGGACTCTTGATAGCTGTTAACACGGACGCCGTAGGCTTTGAACCTGTTTACCAGCTCAAAGATTCTGGCTATGCCTTCTCTGGTGAGGCGGTCTAAAGCCCACACCAGACATATATCAACCTTGCGGCGGCGGAGGTCAGCAAAGAGCCGGGCGAGTTCCCGCTGGTGGCCGGACTTCCAAGCCGGCTCATTCTCAGAATAAACTTCAATCAGCTCGTGCCCTCTATCGGCTATCCACTCCTCCAGTGCTGGAAGCTGGTTCTCAACCGTCTGCTCTGCAGTGCTAACCCTGAGGTAAATTATGACCTTCGCCATTGGTGATAATGTCCTTTGTCCTCAGCCCGTTGTCTTTCAGCACTTTGAATATATATCCCTGGCTGCAATTAAGCTCATTGGCTGCCGCCACCACGTTACGGTGTGCCTGTAAGGACTCACAAACATTTTTGAGTGGTATATTCAGCCGCTTACGTCCTAAACCATTCACCACTACTGATTTACCACAGTGCGGACACTGGACTTTCATTAACCTACTTCCTCAATCAAAATATTTTCTCTGACACTTTCATGCCTACTACGCACTGACACTTTGAAGTGTCAGTGACTTTTTTAGGCACGATCCGTGCGTAAGTGTCAAGGTGTCAGAACTGTCAGTCTCTCTATACATTTTCAAACCGCCTCGTATCTCCTGACTCGCCGCCCTTTATCCGTATTAATGTACGAGTTTCTGACTAGCCCAATGTTCACAAGCAATCCCTTCTGTTTCCTTTGAACAATAAGTACAATACACGGTTATAGCCTTCTAACGAAATGCTATTACTATTGTTCCGGTAGCATCCCTAGTTTCCTTTAGAGTACCTACGGAGCTTGTAAGTTTGGCAAGATACCGGGATGTGGTCAAGGGAGAACAACCAACTACCTCTGCTCCTGAGTTAATCTCATCTGCCTTGATGATAAATCCTTGTTCCCTCATAATTCTAAATATCCACTCCCTGTATCTGATTTCATAATAGCTGTTGGCCTTCATCTCCGGGCTACCGGCCCGGAAGTCAACCATTTCCTTGACTATGCCAGTTGACTCTCTCCCTCTCGCCTTCTCTCGCTCTCTCTCATTTTTAGCACTATACTCACGAACAAGGCGGCCATGCTCTGCCGCTGTTTTTTGCCTCATTTCAAGGTTGTGTTTCTGACAGAGAAGGTGAAGATTCTCAGGGTCCCAGTTGCTAGGGTTATTGTCAGCGTGGTCAATCTGCAATTTGACCGCCGGAGGCTTGCGCTTGCATGAAGGGTCCAGACAGTACTCACCGTCCCTGGCGGCAATGAACTTATATGCTATCTCATGCTGGTGAATTTGAAAGCGGTTAGGCATCGTTTAACAACCTTGGATCATCAGGAGGTTCTGTTCGATTCACATGGATGAGTAATAATTGCATTTTGATTTTCATAATTACATGCAGTGTAGGTAATTGGTGCCTTCCAAAATTTTTACCAAAGAGCCTTCCCTCTCGAATTTCGATATGCGAGCACATATTGCGGCTTCCACGTCCTTTGAAATTAAGCACCAGTCCGGCTTTCCGCATATCGGGCATGGGTTATGCTTGGTCACACGAATCCACTTGCTAGCCGTTGCTGTGGTCATTTCTTGGCCTCACTCTCAGCCTGTAATTCACCCTTACACTCAGCGATTAGGCGTGTCCAGAAAGCCCGCACTAGCCTTTTCTGGTACTCGCTAGCCTTGCCCGGTACTATGCAGACGGTAATTATGGGCTGGCTAACTGGCTTTATTCTTGGTATCCCCTGCTTCATTAGTCCCCTTCGACGTTGGTTCAGCTTCTATCGTCAATTTGCGATTCGTGCGAATCCGCACCTTGTCCCCCTGCTTTAATCCTTTCCACGACAGCCATCCAGGTGGTAGGCAAACGACAATACTGTGTCCAACCTTTAGCAACTTCCGCGTTTCTATTGTCGCCATCGTAACCTTCTCAAGAGTTCGTTGATATTCATTTAATTCCAGTTTATACTTAGGCTAAACTCATTCATATACATAAATGCGACGTAAAAGGAACATAAACGGAATATGCCAAGGAGACCTGAGCCCTCTTTCAGTTTGAAGCAAATCGTTTGGGATATTACGGCAACCGTTGGTACGGAAAACTTTTCCGCTATCTATAGAGAGCTTGAACACAAGTTGCGGCAGCTTCACAAGAATGAGGAATTCTATGAAGAGATACCTGACGAAAGAACTGTCCGCCGTATTATCGAACTGGATATTCAGCGCCTACCACCGGAAGTGGTTGTGGCTAAACTGCCTCCGCATGTATGGCTCTTAAGGAACGATTACACGGCTATAAAACAACTTGCGGCGGGGAGTATCAAAGCCGAGCAAGAGCCGTATGAAGAAACGTCACATAAGCAGAAGATGCGGGAATTGGCTAAAACACTGGCAGGTAGAATCAGCTTGCCATCTCTTTGGGATAAGGACTTGTGGAGAGATTTGCCTGTTGAATTCCAGCCAGGAAAGTATTCCCTGTCAATTGGTGTGGTTGAAATAGGTGAAGATAGACAGGTGAAAGTCAATTATTCCGACATAGGTGCTGGAATTGCAGTGTCACATCTCGTAAAGGGGTTATACAGCCATCTCAGCACCTCTGGATTGTCCAAGTTCGCGGAACTAGTGGGTGATAAGGGTAAGCTCGATAACTGGGTAGGTGAAGTTGGACAACACTCTGAAGCACTTCTGAGGTTCCTCAAAGCCATTGCGGATGAAGTGAGTGGGCACAAAGCTCAGGTTAGGTTTCACGATGAAGCAAAGCCTGGGCTTACAAGATGGTTTATCATAACCACATGGAACAATGCCATTCAGAAAGCCATTGGTTATTCCTGGATTGACGACTCATGGTATCACCCGCCCGACCCTAGCACACCTTCCAATCTTTGGCAGCTAAGATGTGGAGCCTATATTATTGGCATTGCCAGAAGCGAGAGAACGCTAAAAACCTATGAGAACTGGCATAAGAAGCTAAGGGTTACGCATAGTGAGAATCCATTAGTGAAAGACATAGCTGCCAAAGGCCAAGAACTGAATGACTCCGCAAAGGAAATTAGGCAACGGCTTCAGGAATTCAGTGATATGCAACCTCTACCTGGGCACTGCGAGCTTTGTTGACACTGTGCCCCGGGCTGCAAATCAAGGTTAGTGTGCTAATTTCCGTCTCAAAAAGCGTTTACTATTCTGCCTTGCAAGCCGGCTTCATGAACTATGCCTAGTTCGAAATTAACATTTTGATGTTTTGTTCAATATCAAAGCAGTTAAAAATACCAAAACAAGTGTATATGTAGTTGCAATCCTGACATATAAGGAGGTGGGATTCTACTTCATCTTATAATTAGGTAGGCGATAATGGAGCCTATAATAGCAATGGCTAACGGGATGATTATTTTCTTTGCATGTACTTTTACTATGTGCCAAATCTTCACGGGCCGTGAACGCATTAATCTATGAGCATAATCTATCCCTTGCAACGTTGGGTATAAAGCAACTGAATGCTTACCGTATGCCCCTAGTTCGCTACTTGTTACCCAGCCCCTATCAATCATGAGTTTTCTCACTATAGGAAGATTATCCCATGCACCATGTAAATAATGCTGCCTTCGTTGGTCAGCTTCCTGTTTTGTGATCATTGCTGCCCTTGCTGCTAATTCCCATATGTCCATCCCAAATCCAGGTTCTGATAATACAGAAGGATTTGTTTCATAAATTTTAACTAGCTCAACTAGAATCTTATTTGCCGCTTTGCTTGTTTTCACTTTATCAAGATCCCTAGTCGTCAGCCACTCTAGAAGTATTCCGAACTTTTCTTTGATAAGAAGGAGCTTATTCTAGCTTTACAGCACTTGATGCTAGCGCATTCCTAATAATATCCCAACGATTACGATACTTTTCTGCATCTTTGTCGTAAATTACACACCAGGTGTCTACCACTTGTCCACTTTTTCCTTTATACTCCTCCAACAAAGATATTAGCTGACCAGATGGGACTATAAACACGTCTGGTGTCTCCGAGGGGTCGTCCTTCAGGTTTACGAATGCGTAAAAGAAGTTCTCATGAGCCGGTCGCCGAGATGAGCCTACTCGCCATTTCCACCAAGACTCTGTCGCGCTTTGTCCTAATGCGTTGCGCATCGTCTTACTCTGAATGGTTACAGATCTCCCTGTGTCGGGGTTAGCGACAACGATGTCAATAGCTCTTGTGCCATGGGCTGTCAGCCCCACCGCACATCCTTCTGCAGCCAGTCGGAAGGCTACGTAATATTCACCTGCAGCTCCTGTTAACGCTTTGTCCCTGGTCATGTTCCCTCCAAAATCCGGATCGAGGTTTAATTAGGATTACTAACTGTGGTCCATTTTTGACAATTCCCGAACTTTTATTTGAGAAGAGGTAACTTATACCAGCCTTACATCAAGTGCTTGTCTCTTCTTTAAAAGCAGTAGGTTAACTTTAACTTGTCTAGAGGTACTCGTCAATGACGAAATGGCTTTTTGTTGGTTTGCATAGTTTTCATTACTGCGGGGGCCAGACTGCAAGCATTCCAAACTTGGCTTTAGTTAACAGGATTTGCTCCTAAAATTACGCGAGCTACTCACATTGGAATCTCTTCACTGTATGAATGGCTAGAGGAAAGGTCAGAGCGTTCGGCTGCCTTTACATGTCTTACGAAGTTGCCTTGTGGGAGGTCCCCGCCACTCTCCACGGTACGTCGAGTAGCAACCTGATCGACCCATACCGTTTTACCGTTCGTCCATTCCCCGCCGAAGATAGCCTCACCTGTAACGAACTCTTTAGCAGCCTCCAGCCTAGCAGGTTCTCTAAAGCTCAGTCGTTCTTTCAATAACTTTATATCTGCTCCGCTCACCAATCGCATAACACATACGTTGTCACACTCCGACAGAACATCGCTCTGCAACTTTGATGGTCGTTGAGTCGCAACAATAAGGAGCAATCCCTGTTTCCTCCCCTCAGCGGCGATTTGGCGCATCACTTCAAGGACACCGCCCTCTGCTGCTCCCTCCGCTTTCTGGGATGCAATCCTGTGGACTTCATCGACCACAACAAATACAGGCCTACGACCATTATCTCGGTCCTGAGTGATTGCCTGCCACCGGTCTTCCGCTGCCGCGTTCCATAGGCGGTCCAATATATAGCGTACTACCAGCAAACGAGCAGGTTCCTTGCTCACTGAAGCAAGATTTACGCACGTAACGCGAGGCAAGTTATCTGTAGTGACAGGACGCTGCTCCAATATTTTATCAAAACATGTAGGTTCCTTCGTTCTATTCCATATGCCATACCTCAAAGCATCACTTAGGCTTGTCGCTATCTGTTGAGAGGCTGAGACCGATGTCGTCATCGAAATGTGACGCTGCAATTTACCGAAGAGTCTTTGTGATTCTTCATCGATTTTAGGGAAGTGCCCGCGACTCCAGGATACGACCAGGGAACCTATCTGCTCCCACTGTTCAACAGTCCATCCATAAAGTTTGGCTTGCTTCGTTAGAAGTTCGAGTAACCAGGTAGCCTCAGGATGCTCAAAAGGAATGAGACCTAGCAGCTGACGCAACTCTGCCTCAGTAAGTCTCTCCCATGATATTTTCAAATTAGAACTTTCCTCTGGAACCGCGCTTATGGGCAGGAAGTCGCTGCATTCTTCCTGCCATGTAAGAGCGAAATTATCAGGACTCTCGTCTAGGCCATACTCTTTGGTTAATAAGTTCTGGACTAACTTCGGATTATTGCCTGCGTCCCAGGCTTTTCCATTGACCTGATTCAACCGACCAAAATCTGCATTTAGATCAAGGATAACAATCCTGGCGTAGGTATGTAGGACCATCTCCTCAATAAGCCTGCCAAGCGTGAATGATTTTCCCGAACCGGACTGACCAATTACTATTGTGTGGTGGCGCAACATCCCCGAAGGATTCAGTTTCACACTTTCTTTATCTTTATCCTTTCCAATCCAGAGTTCCTCATATCTATCTTTGCTCTCAACCATTGTCGTCCTCCTGTGCACTCAAATACACCAAAACCACCCCATGTGGGCAGTTGCTGCGCCTCTTACTTGGCTGCCCTAACAAACGGAAACCCGTCAAGCCTTACGCAAACTCTTCAACTTCTACTACGAATGGTAGTCGTACCTCTGCTATCCGCGCACCCTCTACAGCTTGCCGAAGGACGATGTACCCTGTGAATTCTCTATATTCAGCAGGTACGCTTAGCTCGATTACGGGACGCCCGAACTTGGAGAGCCTAATAGGACTCTGCGACACCAGTTTGATCGCCGGTTCAGTGCACTCCACTTGCAAAGCCGCCATTGACTCTTGAGGGTAGCCACGTCTTCCTAAGTTTCGATTGAAAGTATCCAGCTCTAGGCAGATTCGGTCACCTGGGTGGCACCTAAATTCGCCGTTTATGAATTGTGCTTGTCGCACGTCACCAGCCCTGCTTAGCTCGATCTCCGCTACTCGATAGTAGACATTTTTCTTAAGCTGATCGTCTGTGGCTTCGTTCAAACATTCGGTAGCTCGAAGGAATGCGTCAGCCTGTGCCACCTCTTCCTCTTTGCTAAGCGTCTCTGATTCTCGAGGTGCCCAAACATTGGGTAATGCCATTAACTGGCAAAAGTAACCATCGATCGGGAGATTCCCCCGGCCAGAATAGCTAGCTAGGAAGTCATAGGTCTCCAAGCCTTTTTTTACATTCGTCTGCATCATTTCTTCTGCATTCCAACTACCGCCTGGATAGGAGCGAAGTTCAACCTCGAGGGTCGTGGCAGATGGGGTTGTAAGGATACGTCGAAGCTTGGCCCATCTGAGGGCTGAAACGTGAAAGACCCCGCGGCCCTCGTCGTGGGTAGCGACAATGAGCACATCTTTGTTCTCGTACACCCCTGGAAATATCTGAGAGTGCTCGCGGAGATTTGGCTCCACATATTTACCTTCGAGTTCTAAGGTCATGCGTGCTCCCAGTGGAAGCACTAAAGCTTCCAAGATCTTTAGCGTGTAACTCTCCCGTCCAGAACCCTTGGAAACAAAGATAAATTCATGGTCAGGCCTGTGCCGCTGTTGTGCCTTAAATTTCCCCGCTAGCTCCTTCGTCGACGGCATTTTGTCAGGATCCCATAGTTGATCGCAGAGATGCCGGGGGATGACTCCATACCCGACGCCATACGCAAGTTGCATCATCTTGTTCCACCAGAAGATTGTTGCGGTGCCTGGGTGTAGTCGCGGTTCTTTACGTCTCCTATCGTTCTTCACCTCATTCATACGGTCGCGCGAGGCCGGATAATACAACTCAATTGGCCCTAAATACAACTTTGCTGGCGCGATCCTGTCACGATCATATAGTTGTATAAAGAATCTCTCTGCATCCAGCGGTGTGCAAGTGCACGGGTTCAAACGCGGGTAAACTTGAAGGTTGTAGCTGCGCAACAAATCGTAAGCCTCTAGTAGCATCTCTACAGTGACTGTGCGCAAGCCGGTGTCTTCTCTTATTTTCTCGTCTGTCACTCCATGGAAGCAAGCATGAATGGCAACTCGTTCGTTCAGTAAACTTAGCGCTTCCAGTGCGGCAATCGTTTCCTTTTCTTTTAGCCTACGTGCAATTGGCACAAGATTGGTGTCCACCCACAAAAAGACATCGCTATATTGCTGGATTTCTCTAGCTAAATTCTCCACAAGTCCCGGTTGGCTATGGAAAGGCTCTCCTCCTGATAGCCTTAGGACATTACTCTGCTTCCCCTCTAATTTGTTGTCCCTTTCCTGTTGTTCCTTGAAATGCTTAACAATTTCTTTTGCTGTGATAGGACCTACGGTACATCTTGCTTCAGGTTTGTTGTATCCCGCCTGTGCTGCGCGTTTTGCTTTGCGTGGGTCCCATGCATCATTAAAACAGTACCAGCATGTAGAGGGGCAGTCAGCGACATGCACTAGTACGAGGCGTCGGAAATTCTCCCAGTCTGTTCTCCCTAGTGCGGCCGCAGCTATGCTGGCGAAATCCATCAGCCTGTCGCACAGAATGTCAAAGGGAGGATTCCCCGCAACGTTCACCATGCGACGAATCGTTTGATAGTCAGGTCGATTGGGAATTGGCCATTTCATAGATTCCCAAATCCTGAAACCGTCCCATATAGGCCTATCATACTTTTTCGCGACCTTTGTATCACCGAAATCAGTAACTACGCGATGCTTTCGCTCACTCTTCTTGTCCTGTCCATCCATTTCTTTCTACCTCCATCTGCATGGAATTCCGGCTAATACCCAGTTTGATGAACCTCGTTTCCTCCAAGTCAGTAGTTGTGGCAGATTCTAATGACTGCTGAGAAATAGCTTTGGGAAGAGCAGAGGTGCAAAATGTCGCACGCATTTCGGTCCACAACTCGCCCGTTTTTTTAACCATCTTCACCTTAAATTTTTCCTTTGTGCTGTTTAATACTTCCCTTATACTATCCATGGACATTTTTCGCCCTTGATAGCGAGGAGGCGGATAAATGCAGTCCTACTGTCACCATATCCACCTATGCGCTTTTAAAATCAGGTCAACGGGCAGACTTGGGAGTCCCTGACCTGCTGCGGGTCGCTTCTTAGAATGTCCTCGGGCTCCCTGCCTCCGAATACTTTCTCAGGCGCCTCAATCACAGCCTACCTCTCGAGGATTGATTTATACGCCTTTATATCTATATCCCTCCATTTTTCCTCATCTCCATCCCAGTAAGGAACAGAAGGCAATACCTCCAACTTATCGCCCTTTAAGACAGAAGCTATTTGCATTTCAAACGGAAATCCGCTTTTATCCACTTGCTCTTTTATGAATCTCGCTTTGTCTCCTACGTTCAGTTCTTCTATTAAAAATCGCCTTTCTACGCTATGTGCCATTATAACAGATCGGGTGTTCATGCAAGTTAATATTGAACATTCTGACGGAATGTTCAATATGCCACTGAGGAGAGTTATGCCTTGACACCGTTCTCACTCTTGCTGGCACCAAAACGGCTTCAAAAATCTTCAACCGCGGGCAACACCGGTTTCTTCGCGCCGTGAATGGACGGCTCACTAGCAAGTAGCAATCTTAGGCGCTTAACCGTGTCCTCGGCAGGAGCATCCAGACCGAGCATCTCACGCACCGCTCGCCTGTCCAGCTCAATGCGGGCCGGATCGATTGCGCAGCGATGGAAGGATTCAAACTCTCGGTTGGCAAAATCACGCCATATAGCTTCAGCGGCCTCCAATTGCCATTTTTCGAGCGCCCTTAAGTCAGGGATTGGAAGCTCTTCAAGCATTTCCCTGCTTCCTCTGCCACGACCTTGTTGGGCTTGCTGTGCGTGATCCGCATGAAGTATTAGTCCAAAAGTTGAGTTTGCCCACAATACACATGCAATTTCATACCTTGTCTTGTCCACGGATGGTGATGGGTTGACAATCATTGTGAACCAAGCACTAAGAGCGAGTGCATCTTCCCGGGTGCGGACGGCTGTGACCCTTTGGGAGTTGTACCGAATGTCGGGGGTTAAATGCAGTGTTCCAGATGAGGACCAAACCGATGAATGGCTTCGCCCTGGTTTTGGTACAAGATGAGCATTAGGATCGATCATGAGGTGTCTATGAATGGACTCTTGCTGACGCCAAACAGCAGGAAATTGTGCTAATGAATCATACCCATGGTATGCTTCAAACGGGCCGAGATCCCCGCGAATTTGACGGTGCGATGGGCCGACGGACATCAAGTCGCCTAAACGAGCCATCTTAATCCGTGCTACTACATTTGTCCCATCTTTTGACCATAATTCCCCGCGCCGTAAGGCAGCAGCATACTGTGCCACAACAGCTCTCTTCCACCTTGCTCCTGTCCATGGACCGTTGTCCACAGGGGCGTCAAGTATTTCGCCCCACTGGTCTCCTCCAATCATGAGGGGAACGCCCCCAACTGGTGGGCCGTCACTTCTGTGGATAGCACCTTGCGCAGTTACATCTACCCCATTTAGTAGTGCTAAGGCATCAGTAACCAGCCGTGGTGCCCGCCATAAATTTACAAAAATACCGCGCTTAGGCGGCGTCTCGCCCTCCTGAAGCCGGCGAGCAATAAGCAAAACTTCAGCGATGTCGGTGTCATACGACATTGACCGTAATTCAGGGTCATGTGACGAAACAATGAATTCAACCTGGTAGCGGGAGGAGAGCATGGCGCGCACTTCCGTCCAGGTCTCACCAGCCAGAGACGTTACCGGGAGGACCAGAGCGATTCGGCCACCAGGTTTGACAAGTCTGTCCGCGAGTACTGTGAATGAGGTCCCATGCCCTGCCATCTGATTTGCGGGAGTCCCACGTAATAATTCTGAAGTGCGTTTGGCAATTTTCGATTGTGTATGCACATCTCCCTCGGGTATGGCAAAAATGCGTGCAATCGCTTCTTCATGACCCGCATCACTGCCTCGCCTGGTATATGGGGGGTTACTGATAACCAAATCTACAATCGGTCGTGGGACAAGTGCACCTGTTATTCCGCTCTTTGCACCTACTTGCTCGCCGGTTGTGGAGAAGAACGACTGTACTTGCGACGCCATTAACCAGTCTAAAGAACCCAACCAGATTGCACCAGACTGGTCCACGCCGAGTTTTAGTGTATGTAAGTTCATCTGGCTGAATTTGATAGCCGGTGACATTGCTGCGAGTGTTGCGGCCGTAACATGAATAGCTGCCTGAACCACGTCCGCTCCACAGATGATTTCTTCCATCAAAGCCTTGTGCAGTTCAATCATGGAAGCCTCATCGCCGGATGCGGAACGGTGATTATCAACGATTTGGCGATGGCTTGCCATTAACAAAGTTCCAGTCCCACATGCCGGGTCGATGACGCGAAATTTACGCAGCTCTTCAACGCTGGCCCAGTCGACCTGTGGCCAGCGGTCGGGCAGTAGCGCCAGCCCGGCGAGCAATGTTGCTGCTGGAATGCTAGTATAGAAGGCGGCGAGAAACTTTCGGTCGGATACCAGCCTGTTGAATATACGGCCGGCGAGGTCGTGTCTGCCGACTATTCCCATAGCCAATAGTCTTTCGGCGGTTTGCGCACACTCATCAAGCACGTCGGAAGACTCCATGTCCGAGAGCTTGCTGGCGATGTCACGTGCCATCTGGAAGATAGGCCAGTAGTCGTCATCAAGGATGGCGTCCCAAGCTCTAATCAAAATAACCTTGGAAATGCGCCCTCGGTCTCTGGTCGCCTCGAGGGGAAGAACATCTGGGTTTATACTTGCCAGACGTTCATGGAAGACCATAGCGTTAATTATCACGAGAGCTCCCATGTTAGCGGGCTCGTCCCCGGGCGGTGAGTCAAATACAGCCGCGACCCTTGCCAATGTGCCGGGAGACTCGTACAGTCGAGCACCGGCACGCCTCGCGCCTTCGTCCAGCGTTGCAACGGCCTCCTCAAGGTCCGCAGTGGGTGCTGCTGCCTGCTGAACAGAACGAGCTAGGTTAGCGAATGAACCGGCGATTCTTGGGCCTGATGTTCCATCGCTACGCCATTCCTGCCATCGCATATTGATTGTAGTAAGGCGAGCCTGTAAATGCTGCTGAGGTACTGTCCTAATCACGTCTGGGATTGCTACAGCGAACGTAACCTGTACCTTTCGGCCATCGATTTCGGTACCCAGTCGAGAGAGCGCATCGGCTTCTAAGGTGCGGGCTGGCTCCAATTCCACCTCAACGATTACTGGACCATCCGGAGTTCGTACGATGATATCTGGACGCACCCCAATGTGCAGAGTCTCAGAGGATGCAATTAGTCCTGCCCGCTCACGGAACAATGTTGCCAAGGCGTCGTTAATGACGCTTTCGTGACTACGGTCCGTTGGCGAAACGGGCATGTTTGTTCTCCCCCCACCTTATACTATTGTGCATTATAGCACTATAAACTGGCGTCATTCATCAGATTGCAGTTGGGCATCTGTCACCAGATGGGAGTGATGGTGACTAGCTTGCTACCCGCCGGCGTCTGGAAATCACTGCTAGTAGATTGACGACAGACACGGTAGCTTCGGCACAGAGAGCTGCAGTCTTGTAGTCGGCTGTTCGTTTGTGTTGAAGTGCCAAAGCAAGTCGCAACGCAGCTTTCGCATGGGTTCGTGCCTCTTCATTTGTACTACCATACAATTCAGTCACGAAGATAGACTCAAGTATACGACCAGCGTCGGTATCACTGGGAACCACTCCGTCCGGCGATTTGTGCTTAACATGGTCGTAAACAGCCTGCCCGACTGAGATTAGAACCTCTCTACAAAGCAGTCCAACAGCCTGACACTCCTCCTCCGAATCCGCGGTATCCAAACGCATTCGGACCTCCTGCAGTTGCCGATCCACTTTCAGCCAACCTGTTGGCTCATCGAAAATATCGGTGCGGCCGCCTATCCCCTCAGCAACAAAAATAGGTCGCCCCGATATCTGCTTGCCCTCGACAATTCGCCAGCCATCTGCTTGTAATTCCTTGCTGTAAATTCTTGCCATTTCCCGAGCCTCCGTTGAGTCTGGGCGGACGACGGGGTGCACTGTTTCGCAAAGGAATCGTACGAAGGCTTCATCTGAAGCCCGCAAGAGATTGAACCGGGCATCGTAAAAGACCCAGTCGTCCTGCCAGTCTGACCAGTTGAGTCGGTGCTGTCGAATATCACCGGCGGCATTACTAATGCGGTGGTCTGTTGACGGGAGCGCGGTAAGATCATATAGGCGAGCAAGAAACTCGTCTTCAGACAGCCGGCCTGCCCAGCTTGCTCCCGAGGCTGTCAAATAATCGATAATGCTACGACGCGTCACTTCTGTGATTTCGTTCGCCATTTCTCATAACCCAAACGCGGAACTGATAGTCCAATATTACCACCACGTCTGCTCTGGGGCAAGAAACGGTTATCAAGCACAGCGCACGAATAGCAAAGCACTCTAGAAGACACTCTGCTCCACATTGCACAAAACTGACATTTGTTCAGTCAGCGGCATCTTTGTGGGCATTAGCATAAGAATGCCTCGTTAGGCCGGCTTTTGTTTGCAGCGCTGATACAATAGGGGATGGCTCATTTTACAGTTTGCACACTTGCCTGGCGTATCTGCTGGAGCTGGATGACCTTGCCCCCAGAATTAAGGAACTGAAGGCCAGGCAG
>Ga0114930_10000078_pt1:2500-67500 | contig 99831 bp, 73 predicted proteins | sample AnhtaG_FD_87300 | JGI IMG/M metagenome (GOLD analysis project Ga0114930, IMG submission 87300) | Deep subsurface microbial communities from Anholt, Denmark to uncover new lineages of life (NeLLi) - Anholt_01485 metaG | ecosystem: Environmental > Aquatic > Marine > Oceanic > Sediment...
TTCGAATCTGACCCGGCCCAAAATAGTGTCGAAACGGGGTTTCGTGCGGAGGTGCAAAGCGCCTTTTCAGGGCCTCCGAAGGCCCTTCGGCAAAGAAGAAAGGCAAGACGTAAAAGTGCCAAGTGGCTTTATAAATTTTTTATTCTCGGCTTTTTGCTATACTATCAAATAATAGTACTCGCGTTATACCTTTCAACTATATGAATCAAACACTCCTGAGTAATGGAACCTTTCTTTATTTATTTGTTTTAATGCTTTGGTCATGGATTGAACCATTCTTTCCAAATCTAGCGAAAAAACCTAGTAGCGCTTTTTTTGGTATTTGTGTAGCCAATATCCTTTTAGCGTTATTGCTTATTATTCGCTGGATTGACTCGGGCCATTTTCCTCTGAGTAATCTTTACGAATCGTTAATCTTCCTCTCATGGTCTTTTACGGCGATCCATATGAGTTGTATTTTTGCCTTCCAAAACCTAACCTTTTTAAACGCGATCACGACGCCGATCACACTCTTAACTTACACATTCGCCAGCTTTTCGCTTCCACCAGCAATGCAAAAAGCCACGGCTTTGGTACCTGCTCTACAATCAAATTGGTTGATGATGCACGTCACGATCATGATCTTAAGTTATGGGGCTCTATTATGCGGATCATTAATCGCCTTTGTCTTTCTCCTTGTTCCGTCCTCTCTAAAGTTCGAACACCAAAATTTACTGCAGCTTGAGCGGAGCCCTGCGGAAACGTCCGATCCGAGGGACTCCGCAGGCGACTCCGCAGGCAATTTAAGCGCTTTTGGACAAACCTTAGACAATTTAAGCTACCGTATACTGGGTTTGGGCTTCCCTTTATTAACATTGGGGATCCTTTCTGGAGCCGTTTGGGCCAACGAAGCGTGGGGCTCATATTGGAGTTGGGACCCGAAAGAGACGTGGGCGTTAATTACGTGGTTGGTCTTCGCCATTTACCTTCACACACGCCTGACAAAAGGCTGGCGAGATACAAAATCAGCCATGTTAGCAACCCTGGGTTTTGTTACCGTGTGGGTCTGTTATTTAGGGGTGAACCTCTTAGGTAGTGGTTTACACTCTTATGGTTGGTTTTCCGGTCAAAGTTAGCACCTTTTAAACGTACAAAAGAGAGAAGGGTTCTTTTGGGGTTTTGGTCCTATTTGTGGTAAACTAAACAATAACGCGTAGCCTATTTATACATTAGACGTTAGTATTCTTTCATGCTTACATTAAAAATCTTTGTTTATACGGTCGTAACATTCTTCGTATCTTTATTCATTTTTGGTTTCCTCTCAAACGACCCTGCTCGTAACCCTGGTGATAACTAGAAAAGAGGAATACGAAGGCTGTTTAAGCCTCTAAACTACCCACGATCTGCCCCTTCGCCTTGCGAAGGGGCAGATCGTGTGTTTTCTCGGTCTGGCATGCCGTGCCGAAACACTTCGAAATATCGAACCACTCGTACCACGCGCCGATCATAGAGTCTATTAACTATTGCAACCTGCGGAGGTTCGAAGCCCGTGCGTAGCCGGGTGCGAAGCAACCCCCAAAGGGCCCTGCGAAGAGAACAGCGCGTCGTAACGCGTTTCGCAACGAGGAGAACTTACATGAACCTTGTTGTTGTGCAAAGTTGTTGTGCAAAGCAACGTGAAACAAACACACTCTTTTTATCGCTTTATACAAAAACGAGACCAACGGGACTCGAACCCGCAACCTCCGCCGTGACAGGGCGGCGCGCTAACCAGATTGCGCCATGGTCCCACGTTCTCAGTTTAGACTAAGACACCTTATCACTCATTATAGCGCATTGGTGAAAGGTCGTCAATATATTTCGATCTGGTGGAGGCCCTCTCCCGGATTACCGCCGTCATTTAGAGGAAGTCATCATTATGCAAAAAAAAGTATTTAAACCGACGGGCCTTATGCCTCGATCGATTCCACGCACGGTGCGCCGCTTTTTCCAGCAACTACAACCTGAAAGCGAGCAGAAAGCCTTAGAAGAATTTCGCGTATCCCGCTACCAGGCGATTGTATCAGTCCAATGTTTACTCACCTTGATCTGCGTGCCCTTGCTGGTGACTTGGCCCTTAAAATCAGTCTGTATTCGGCCCTTTATCGAGCACGTATGGAATGGGCAAGACCAGCCACTCTTTCTTAACGGGTGGCAAGAGCATCGAGCGTTTTTGCAACTACAAGAATATTCGGATCAGCGCTTCTTTGATCAGTTATTAATAGACGAAAAGACCAACCTTTTGCCGCTGCAAACTATTTTTGAAGGGACGGTGGTGAAAGAAGATCTGCAACGCGAGTTCATCTACTTAGCCGACACATTTAATAAAGAAAGTATAGGTACCTTAACAAATGTGATGAGTGATCTGTGTTGTTTTGGTGTCTTCCTTGTTCTCTATAATTCTTTAAAAACGCAACGAACGATTTTAAAGACGTTTATATCGGAAACGCTCTATAGCTTTAGCGACACAACAAAGGCTTTTCTCGTTTTATTAATGACCGATCTTTTGGTAGGCTACCATTCGCCTATCGGGTGGGAATTAAGTCTGGAAACACTCATTCAACATTTCGGCTTCGCCCCAAACGAAGACTTCGTATTTTTAATTGTCGCAACCGTACCGGTTTTTCTTTCGACCGTTTTTAAATACGGAATTTTTCGATATCTCAATAGAGTTTCTCCGTCAACAGTCGCTATTTATCACAATATGATTGAATAGGTTGAGAAGTGTCTAAAAAATGCTGAAATAACTTGTTATTTCAGCAGCGCAGCGCTATAATGTAACTGGGCTTGTAGCATTGGGATGAACGTTATGGAAACATGGGAGGCCGTATCGCGGAACACCATTAAAATATGCGTTCAAAGCCAATAGCTACGAGTCTACATTTGTAAAGACACTTTTTCAGAATGAATCATAAAATTTAGGCGGCACCCAGATTCGAACTGGGGAATAAAGGATTTGCAATCCTCTGCCTTACCGCTTGGCTATGCCGCCTTCTCGAGAAAACTACGCGGAGAAGCAAAAGATGTACAGACACCTTCTCCTTTTAATAGTATCACATGTGAGGAAATCTTGTAAACAGGATAAGGGGCTTGCTTGCCCTCCGACTTGTTACTGTTTTCGTTCATATCTTTTGATATGTCGCTCGTTCGCCCTGCGGAGCCCTTTACCCCTCCTTAGGCTCCGCAGGGCGAACGAGCGACGAAAAGCCAGAAACCTCATCAACCATCACGGATTCTGATGGACTACAACCCAGCAGCACGTAAACCATTTATATCACGCAGGAGTATATAGTATGCCACTCTTTAGAGCTTCGCGTTATCGACTTGCACCGGCGATACCTGACTTAACGGAAATCCAATACAAAAAATTTAATGAATTTTTAAGTAAGGGTATTGCGCAAAGTTTACACGCGATCAATCCAATTCATTTCCGCCGAAAAAACGTCCGTGTTGTTTTATATCCAAACTTGTATCAATTTGTTCCGCCGAAAATTACGGAACGACAAGCCTTCCGCGAGAGAAAAAGTTACACAATGTCCTTATACGTACCTGGACATGCATTTCTTGGAAACATTCCTTTAGAACAGCCCCAGTGGCTGTATTTTGGGGAATTACCCGTAATGACCCGTCGAGGGCATTTTGTTATTAATGGCTGTGCCCGTGTTTTAGCACACCAAATTGTTCGGCGACCAGGCCTCTACTTTAAAGAGAAATTAGAGGGAACCGGTATTAAAGAAAAACGCGTTATTTGGGCAGATTTTATCTGTCAGCGCGGATCGTGGGTTCGTGTCCAACGTGATAAAAAGAAACGTCTTTGGTTCTGTTTAAAGAACCTCCCAAAGATAGATCTGGATCATCTGATTGAGGCAATGGAGGCCGTTGAAGCACGTTCAAAGATGGGTACGCATTTTACCGACGATCATTTATCGGCCTTAGGTCGTATTGAGCAACGTCTCGATCTACCAATTGCCAAGAAAGGCGAAGCTGCGTTTAAGTTTTTATACACGCGATTTAAAAACCCGAAAATCTACACCTTAGGGGCTTCGGCTCGTTATCAAATTAATTGTAAACTTCACGTTGCAGGAAATTCATTACAGCTAACCGCGAACGATTTACGACAGACAAAGGAATACTTATTAAATCTTGACCAAAACCATTACGTTCCTGACGATATCGATAACTTATCAAATCGCCGTGTACGTACATCGAGTGAGCTCTACCAAGTCAAACTCAACGAGGGTCTGGTAGTTCTCTCAAAGAACGTGAGACAAAAAGTCAACTTCTTCAAACGAATTACATCCGCAACAAAACTAGTCGACGCTAAACCCTTTAGCCAAGCCTTTCGTGAATGCTTTTCAGCTAACCCGCTTGCTCAGTTTTTAGATCAAGTAAACCCTTTGTCCGACGTGACGCACAAACGTCGTATTTATGCGACGGGACCTGGTGGGGTAAGCCAAGAGAATGCAAGCTTAGAGATGCGTAGTATTCATCCAACGTATTACGGTCGAATCTGCCCGATCGAAACACCAGAGGGGAAACGGGCGGGACTTGTAAATTCATTGACCGTATTGGGACGAGTGAACGAGGAAGGTTCTTTACAAACGCCCTATTACCGTATGTTTAAGGGCCAAATTCAAACTCGCACGGGTTTACATTACGTAACGACAGCGCAAGAACAAGGCAACGCTTTAACGATCGCACCCCTGGATCTCGGTCGGGATCGTGGACAAGTCGTTTCAGGGACAACAAACGTGCCGGCGCGAATTGCAACCGAGCTTCAAGAAGACTTTGTAAACATTTCACGAGAAAAACTAGAATATATTGGGATTGCGCCCCCACAATTGATGTCAATCGCCACGTCGTTGATTCCGTTTTTGGAGCACGACGACGCGAACCGTGCATTAATGGGGTCAAATATGCAACGACAAACGGTACCCGTACTTAGACCAGCACGTCCGATTGTTTCGACTGGTCTTGAGGGTTTAGTTGTTGGTGAGTCTGGTCATGCCCTCATTGCGGATAAAGCAGGTATTGTATCCTACGTCAGTGGAAGCGTCATCAAAGTCGATAGCGTTATGGGGTACTCTTCCAACAATACAGCAACTTTCGCCAAAATGGGCGAGAACTCTATCTCCCCGAAAAATCACTTCCCCGGGTTTACTCCCGCAATGACGCAAGATCGAAGAATAGCAGATACGCCACAAATGGCATTGACGCGCCAGTGGATCGCGGGAATGTCGAAAAATTGGCTGAATGCGACTTCACACGTTGGGTCACATCGCCGCCGTTACGAGTTACAGACCTACGAACGGTCAAACCAAGAAACGGCGTTAACGCAACGCCCAGCCGTTCATGAAGGGCAATGGGTACAGCGCGGCGACCTCCTCGCCGATTGTGCGGCGAGTGTAGGTGGGCAGTTAGCCCTCGGCCACAACCTATTGGTTGCTTACGTTCCGTGGGAAGGTTACAACTTTGAGGATGCAGTTGTGATCAGCGAACGTCTGATCTATGAGGATCTTTACACAACCCTGCATATTGAAAAATTCGATACAGAGAGCCGCAAATCGGCAGAATCCCAAGACGGTGTCGAGGTCATTACACGCGACTTATCTCCTAAATTATCGGCCTGGGATAATGGCGTTTTAGACAAAGATGGGGTGATTCGAGTTGGGCGCTGGGTTGAAACCGGTGATATTTTAGTCCGCAAAATTATTCGTCGTAAATCGGTTCCCCTAAACCCGTATGTCCGTCTTTTATACGACATCCTTCAAACAAAAGCCCCGGTAAACAAAGATGTATCTTTCCGCGTTCCGCGCGGGGTGCGGGGTCGGGTGGTTAACACGCAGATTATTGAACGCGTCGAAATAAGTCCACAAATCAGGGCAGAGTATAAGCAGTTAGGCTTTACCAATATTCCCGAAACACTACCAGCAAAGGTGCGCGTCTTTATTGCAGAGAAACGGCGCATTCAAGTTGGTGATAAAGTTGCCGGACGTCATGGTAACAAAGGGATTATCTCGTGCATTTTACCGCGCCAAGATATGCCCTATTTACCCGACGGAAGAGCAGTTGATATGGTCCTTAACCCTTTGGGAGTTCCTTCACGTATGAACGTTGGGCAGATCTTTGAATGCCTGTTAGGCTTGGCCGGCAGCTATTTGAATCAGGAGTTCCGCATCACACCGTTTGATGAAATTTTCGGGGCGGAAGCTTCACGAAGTATTGTCTTTTTAAAACTTTACCAAGCGCGTTTAAAAACGCACAAGAAGTGGTTATTCCAACCAAACTTTCCAGGGAAAATACGCGTCTTTGACGGCCGGACAGGCGAATGCTTTGATCAGTTTGTAACCGTCGGTTGCGCCTATATGTTAAAGCTCGTACACCTTGTTGACGAGAAAATTCATGCCCGTACAACAGGACCGTATACAATGATTATGGAACAACCGGTTGGTGGACGATCGAAGGGGGGTGGTCAACGTCTCGGGGAGATGGAAGTATGGGCCCTAGAGGCATACGGTGCTGCCTACACATTACAAGAGATGTTAACCATCAAGTCGGATGACTTCGAAGGACGTACAAGCATAACTGAAACGATCCTTGACCCTGTTTGGAAAGTGACCGAAGACCTGGTAGTTCCAGAGCACCTGCAATACGAAGACCTTGCCAAAGTAAAAAAGCTCAAAGGACTCAACGCAGAGCAGCGTGAAGAGGTCGAGAATATCTCGTGGACGAAGGACTTCCGCTACAAATCTGGTTTAAAATTTGGTTTGGGGACGTCGGACGCCTTCCGCGTCTTACTGCGGGAACTTCAATCTTTATGTCTGGATGTCGGTGTCTACGCACTGAGCGCACCAGCACCGAAAGACAAGAAGGAAGGCTATAACTTGGGAGCACAACTAAAAGAGCGCTATGTACGCTTTACTGAGATTCATGCAGATGAGGGAGAATTGCCAATTACAAAAGAAGAAATCCAACTATGCGCCCCGGGAGACGTTGAATACTACCGCGAATACGCGCGTCAATATAAAAGTCAATTTGGTTTTGATGATTGGTTTTGATTACTAAACTATACGTAGGAGCCCTCTCCGGGCCTTCGAAGGCCCTGTGGAGCCCGTGCGTAGAAACCCCAAAGGGCCCTACAGAATATATATTTGGAGACTCACAATGGTGGTATCATATTTTAAACAACGGGAGTTGCGCGTCAAAGAAAGATTTCACCAAAACCGACGAGCCCATTTCGAGTCTTTGATTTTAGGAATCGCCTCTCCCGAACAAATTCGACGATGGGCCCAACGAAAACTTCCGAATGGGTCAGTCGTCGGTGAAGTAACATGCGGAAAAACCGTTGATTATAAAACGCTGAAGCCTTTACGTGACGGCCTATTTTGTGAACGAATTTTTGGACCAACTAAAGATTTCCATTGTGCTTGTAATAGACGCCAACCGAATGAAGATGTCAGTTTTTGTCCCGAATGTGAGGTGGATTATTACCCCGCAACTATTCGTCGACACCGTCTGGGTTATATTGAACTTTTTTCTGGCTGTACGCACATTTGGTATTTAAAAGGACGACCGAGCTATCTTTCGATTTTCTTAAACAAAAAGCGAAAATCTTTAGAATCTTTGATTTATTGTACAACCGTCTTAGTGAATGCCCATACACTTGGCCTTCTACCTAGACATATTCGGAGCAAGGGTCCAGTCGGAGTTCCAGTAACCCAACTGTATCGACCTGGGCAAACCATTCCCGTACTTCCCAATTTTTGTTGTGACGCCTTTCGCCAGAGAGAACTTTTTGAATACGTCGTTTCCGTGCCAGAGCCCGACGATCGCACCATTCCGGCCTATTGCTCTGGAGAACACTGGACCAAACAGATGGACGACCTTCTACCAAAAGACGTTGAAGAAGAATCAACGATCGGAATGAGCTTCCAAGAACTGCTGCGTGAGTACGATAATGAGCGCGACGCCAAAATTCAGCAGACCTTAAACGTCCTTGGGGGTCAGTCGATCGCAAATATGTTACGAGGTCTCGATCTCCCGCACCTCTGTAGAATGTTAGCTGTAGCGATTCTTGAGTTGAATCCCGTGATTCACGAAATAGCAATTCAACCCAACCATCTCCCGCCCGAGCAAAGAAAACTTCGTCTATTGATGCATAAACGAATTGCCTATATTCGCCGCTTTAAACTAGCCCGAGCCTTCCTTCGAACAAAACGGGAGCCTGCTTGGATGGTTTTGTCGGTCTTACCGGTACTACCACCAACTATCCGACCAATTTCGGTGATGGAAAATGGAACACTCGCTTCATCTGACCTTAACCGCCTCTACCAACGAGTGTTACACCGAAATAATAGATTTAAGCGCTCGCGGATATTAGATACTGAAACGATTGGATTCCACCAACGCCTGGTGCAGGAGGCTGTCGATGCCGTGCTCGAAAACGGCAAAGGAGGAAGCCCCGTTGCGGTTAGTATGGATAACCTTCCACTCAAGTCTTTAACAGATCGGTTAAAGGGAAAACGTGGACGTTTCCGTTTTAATCTACTAGGTAAACGAGTAGATTATTCTGGGCGTTCCGTAATTGTTGTTGGGCCGAAAATGCGATTACACGAATGCGGCATACCCCGCGAAATGGCCCTTAAACTTTTCTCACCCTTCTTGATGCGTCGACTCTTGGAAACACGCCACGTAACGAATTTTTTACGTGCCAGAACCTACATTCAAATCGAACATCCGGTCGTTTGGCCTACACTCATAGAAATGATGGGTCAATACCCCGTTCTTTTAAATCGTGCGCCAACGTTACACCGTTTAGGGATTCAAGCCTTCCAACCTCGCCTTGTTTCGACACGAGCGATCCTGCTCCACCCCCTCGTATGTAGTGCCTTTAACGCCGATTTCGACGGAGATCAAATGGCGGTGCATATTCCCTTGTCGTTTCATGCGCGCGCCGAAGCATGGAAACTGCTCTGGTCCCGCAATAACCTTTTAGCTCCAGCAACGGGTGACCCAATTCTTGCGCCGAGCCAAGATATGATTTTAGGCTCGTACTATTTAACAACAAACGGCCAACCAAACCAACAAAAACGTGCTCACCTTGAATTACCGCCAGTCAAAAAGGCCAAAATCACCCAATCAGGATTCTACTTTAATGACTTCGAAGACGTAATGCAGGCGTTTTATCAAGATTTTATTACCGTAAGAACCCCTATTTGGCTCCGCTTGCCCTTGAACCAAACAAGCCAAAATGCGGAAAAACCGAAGGAACCCGAAGAGCTGCAAATTCATGCCGACGGGCTAGGATTCGCTGTTTTTGACGATATTCAACAACGCCGTCAATGGTCAATCTCGACGAATGCGCACGACTTCTTAACGGCCTACGCTGTCATTGTGTCGCAATTTGTGCAAACGAGCGCCGGTCGTATTTTAGTTAATCGACTTATGACAAGTCGAGACATTCCTGTACCAGATCGCCTCAATCGACGAATGGACACTAGGTTGTCCCGCATTTTCGTTAAAGTTCACGAAAGAGAAGCAATGTATCTCAAGCGACGCCTTATCCAACAAGACAAATACTTCATTTTAACTTCGCCTAGCCTAAGGCTTGACAAACTTAAGTCAATTAACGCAATAAAAGAAGGTTATCGCGAGGGGAAGGAAGAGATTCGCAAGCGGAAGGAAAAGGATCGCAATCGGAACGAAGGCCCGATGGAGCAAGAGCTCTAGCGGAACCCTTCGAAGCCCTTCGGAAAGGATTTCTGAGGCCCCGTCGGGGTTGCCCTCTAGGGGCTTCGCACCTCCGGCGGGGTTCAAAGCCACGCTATTGGGCTGGTTCGTTGTATATTTGAAAAGTATTTTGTATGAAAACAATGCCATTCTTTTTCAATCAATGCTTAGATAAGAAACGCTTGAAAAAACTGATCTTGTGGTCTTTAAGTTTTCAAGGTGAGTATAAAACGCTTCAAATGATTGAAGCTTTAAAAACCTTGGGATTTCAATACGCGACATCAGCTGGCGTTTCGTTGAGCATCGATGATTTAACTATTCCACCTAAAAAACGCATGGAGGTCTTGGACGCCGAAGCTTTAGTTTTACAAAGCGTCCAAGGCCGTGCACAAGGAAACCGGACAGCGATTGAAGAGATTCAAACCGTTATCGATACATGGCACCGTACCAGTGAGGCGGTGAAAGACCATGTTATTGATTTTTTCGAAGCAACAAACATTTTAAACCCGGTTTATATGATGGCCTTTTCCGGAGCCCGAGGAAACGTCGCGCAAGTTCGACAACTTGTCGGGATGCGAGGCCTGATGGCGGATCCAAAGGGGGATATCATCGGCTATGCCATTCGCAGTAACTTCCGCGAAGGCTTGACCATTACGGAATATATGATTTCCGCATACGGTGCCCGTAAAGGGGTTGTTGATACCGCCCTACGAACAGCAGATGCCGGTTATTTAACCCGCCGACTCGTTGACGTCGCTCAACATGTTATCGTCCAACAAGGATCGTGTGGGACAAAGGAAGGTATCCTTCTCCAGCCGATTATCGACGGTGGGAAAGTCGTCTTAAAGGTACAAGATCGATTACTCGGCCGAGTATTAGCACGCGATTTATATATTGGTGGGCAGAAAAAAGCGTCCCGAAATGTGGCCATTGATCACGTCCTCGCCTACGACATTACAAATGCCCCCACAGAGGCCCAGGGCGGCCTAGAGAAAGAAGAACTTCAAATTTACGTACGTTCACCCTTGACGTGCGCATTAAGCTACGGCGTGTGCCAACTGTGCTATGGGTGGAGCTTTACTCAAAACCGCATGGTTCCCATCGGTGAAGCAGTCGGTGTTATGGCCGGGCAATCAATCGGTGAGCCTGGAACACAGTTGACCATGCGAACATTCCACACGGGTGGTGTTTTCACCGGCGAAGTGCAAGACGAGTTTCGTTCACCGCACGGCGGCGTCATTCATTACCCAAAAATTCTTCCTGGGGTTTTAGTGCGAACACCCTACGGTCAAATCGCTTTTCTCATACGAGAAGCGGGAAGTTTGATTATCTACGATGAAGCGCGCAATAAAGAAACAATCCTCGAAGTACCGACCCACACGGCCCTATTTTTACGGGAAGGTGAGAAAGTGCGTGGAAATCAAATCTTAGGCCTACCTGGGGGAGTAAGCGGGCAAGGCAACGATAAGGTAGAAACACGAAAGATCGTCTTTTCAGAATTTCACGGAGAAGTCTTTTTCCAAGACGTCGCACAAAAGGCTACGCTGTTCCCCGAAAAAACTTCTGAAACAGAAAAGCGTGAAGAAGAGGAAAATAAGCGTGAACGTACGGGGAGACGTCAAAAAAGGCACGAGGTACGCGCGGAAAAAAATCGTTTGAGAAAGCACTATACGCTCACAGCCGGAATAGGTACAATGTGGATTTTAGCCGGACGTAAACTTGATCCCACGTACGATAAAACCCTTTCTATTTTCCGCACTGCCGGACAGCTCGTTGATGCGGATACAGTCGTAAGCCGTGACGCGACCCTAAGCCCTGCAGAGGGTTTCATTGTACGCAAAAAAAGTGCCGACCCGAAAAAGCAAAAGCCTGTTTTATTACCAATAGGCCCTCAATATCAACTTGATCAACATATTGACGAAACAGTCCTTATCAAAACAATCGAACCCCTCGATATACCTTCTGCTGATGAGGCGCAAATCTATCAACCACGTATTCATACCGCATTCACGAAAGTGAGCTTTGACGCCCTACAAAATAACTTTGCGATCCGCGGGAAAGGTGGTGAAATTTTCGTCATTCCTGATTACACAAAGCAGATCCGCAATCAAGAGACACGCCATCACCTCGACTATAACAGCTGCGGGGAGACCGATCATCTGAAAAAGGTTCTTTACCCGTGGGCCAAAAATCTGGGATGGCGGGGTAGCAAACTATACTCGCACGCCCAAAATCTGTCGGTTTTCTACTTTCAACCCGGGGATAAAATACAAGAAGCGGGGGTATTCTTGTGGCAACAAGCGCTATTCGCCGATGCCAGCCGTAAACACGGTCTCTTATTTTTGACACCATACACTTCTCAAGAAGCCGAAAATAAAAGCGTCGGGGCGACGACGGTAAACTCGGCTTGGACGACCTTACCCCCTTCGCCCCTTGCTTTATCCACACGGGTACAACCAGCTTCTACGCCAAAACGCGCGATTGCTTTTAAAGCGGTCTGGTATAACGAAGGCGAGACCGTTTATATGCAGCCCAACCTCCAAGGCCAAGGTCAACCGCTCACAGTGGCAAAGGCAGGAGTGTGTACATTGACAACGCTCGTTGAAAACAAGGATGCGCCGACAGCCTTCAGCATCACCCCAACTATCAGACAAGAAAACACGGAAACACCACAATACAACCCTCGGGAGCCGGGCAAAGAGCTTCTAGAAGGCAAAATAGGCCTACAATTCCCATTTGGCCAAGAGCCCCAAGCCTTCCCAAACACTGCCCTTAAGCACACACCGGGGTGGCTGTATTTACCAGGAGATCCTTCTTTCGCTCCAGCCTACACCCTACCGCAGTTCCCCGGACAGACAATCACGTCGAAACCGATTTTAATGCCCATGGAATGCCGTGACAGTACCCCTGTGTATCACACAGCGCTCGAAAGCCTATACCAAAAAGTAGGAGGCCCAGCACAGATGGGCGCAGTACAGGAGAGTGCAGAGAAACACACGCCAAGACTTCGCGATATTCGCCTCGTCTCAGTGTTACGCCATCCACGTTTAATCCCCTCCGTCAACGTCGTTAACGAAGAGGCAATGCAGGTCAAAAAAGCAGTCGAGAACTGCATCGTGATCTCGCACCCTAAAAACGCTTGGTACCCTGTTTTCGGGACAGACGAATCGCGTCTTGAAAAAGGAACGGGCCGTTTAGCACAGCACCTATTTGGTTATGTCTTTGACCCGATGCTGACTGCAGTGCAAAAGCACATTCAACACGCACCTGCAGGTCGCTGTAAAAACGCAAGACCACACCTATTAAGCTTCGGTCTTTTATACCAAACAATTACCGAATTCTCACTGGACCGTATTTCCCATACATTGAAAAAGTTAGAGAATAGTCACAACTTCGAGCTAGGGCCAATGACGGTGCATAAACCGCTAGCAGCACACCTCGAAACGTGTGATCTGTCTGACCAGACGAGCGTTTATGCTGCCTTCCAACCACCATATAGCGGTATAGTCAACAACCCGCCAACAATTGCAGTGAAAAAATATATAACACGCGCGGTTTGGTCAAAACAAATACGAGGCCGACTTCTCGCTAAAGAAGGCCAACGTCGACCGTCAATTCTACCCTTCATCTTACCCAACCGTTCATATCTCGAACAGCCCGGCTTTATTTGTCGTTTCTTACTACAATTCGAACCGAGCCTAGAGCGAAACGAGAAGGTAGGACACTGGAAACTGGCGTGGTCACCGCCGTGGCAACAACGGACAGACGAAGTAGCTGGCCCGTCGATTACAATCAGTTTTGTAAAACGACCGCCTTTGCATACGAAAGAGGATGAAATTTTCCATCCACCAGCAACATGGTTAATGGACGGTGAGCCCTTTATTCGCCGTCGTAAACGTACCCGCACGCGGGGGGAAGTGTACCGAACGGCGAGCAACGATTGCGTCGTGCTCGAAAAGAAAGATACGCAAACATTCGCCTTTTCGAAGCCGATGGCGTCGGCGTCGGTGTCGATTGGTGATATTATTCGCTTTGGGGACGAGATCGAACCTGGGGTTGGTATTCCAGCCGCGGGCCAAGTCATTATCTTGACACCAACGACCATTACGGTGCGAAAAGGACAGCCTATCTTGTTCTACGGTTCTGGGTCAATTCACGTCAAAAATAACCAATGTATTCCTCAAGGCCATCCTTTAGTGACCCTGAGTTACCAACGTTTGATCACCGGCGATATTGTTCAAGGTATTCCAAAAGTCGAGCAATTATTCGAAGGGTCCCAAGCAAAAGATAAAGACACGGAAATGAAGTTATCACAACTGCTGGTGACTAAATTCCGAATGACAGTCGATGACGGCGCTCCACCAAAAGAAGCTTATGACGAAAGTGTACGAATGATTCAACATAAAATTATTGAAAATATTCAAAAAGTATACTTATCTCAAGGGGTCGGTATTGCTGATGTCCATTTTGAGGTCATCGTTCGTCGTATGACGGCGTGGGGCAAGATTCGTCAGGCAGGCGACTCTGGCTTATTCCGACATGAAATCATGCCACTCCATCGTATTGAAAAGGTGAACGCTGGCACCGAGGGAAATAAAGCGATTTATGAACCGGTCATTGTTGGTATTAGTGCTGCTTCATTAAACGCGGAAAGCTTCTTATCCGCCGCGAGTTTCCAAGAAACATCGCGAGTCCTTACACGAGATGCTCTCGAAGGAAAAACCGATTTTCTGCGCGGTGTCAAAGAGCGTGTAATTCTCGGAGATCTAATTCCAGCCGGAACAGGGTTCACCGAACACGTTACCTATATTGCCATACCCGATAGTGCGTATATTCCAACACCTCGCCTTGAGCCAATAATGCTCTACTATAAACTCGCACCAATGACCTACTGGCAAAATGCCTATAAAGTGTTCTCAAATAAACGATGGGCCTTGCAAAAGAAATGAAAAGATTCAGTCAAAAAATTAGAAGACGAAACTGAATCTGTTGTGCCGATAAACGCTTCTGTTCCGCCGACTCGGAAGAGCTCCGAAGGGCCCTGAAAGAGCTCCGAAGGGCCCTGAAAAAGCTCCGAAGGGCTCCGAAGGGCTCGGAAAGAGCCCAAAAAAACGAGAAAAGAGGGGTCCGCAAGGCTTAGAATTGACTTCGATAGGTTTGAGAAAAGCCACGCAAGGCTTAGAAAAGAAAGAAGACATCGCAAAAGCAAGTTTTAATTACTTTAATGTGAAAGGTCTTCTGAACCGAAAACTACGCATTCAACGTGCAAAACATTTTGGTTTTAGCAAGGAGGAAATTGATGCGTTAGAAGCACCTGTCTTTACTCGAGAAGAGCGAAACGCCTTTCGTGAAGAGGCCAATCGATATGAATTGATAGTGAAAAAGTTTGAAGAAAAAATTAAAGCGGTGGAAGCTGAGCAAAATAGGACCAAGACCAATAACAAGCTCGACAAAAAAAAGACAAAAACGTTATCGGGATGAAATAAAAAAAAGATCAACCTCCATCTCTTTGAGAGTAAATTTATAAGACAATGCTTTTTGAGGTTAGCAAGTCGAGATTATCTCGACTGCCTCATCCTCAAAAAAAATTATGCACCCACCGATTCTTTTGCGGCGTACATGACTTCAATCGTAATCTTTTGAATGCCTTGTTCTTTCGCAAATTTTTCAGTGTTACGTTTGATTTTTCCACGGACGAATCCAGGAACTTTTTGTAACTCAGCGCGACCGTCAGGTGCCCACTCAACGCCGTTTGTTGTTGAGAGAGATTTTTCAATAACCTCTTTCGTGTCATGACCACCAAAAATCTCTAATAAGTGATCTTCCATACCCAGGGTAAACGAGTTATAGACAAGATCAGCAATTTGATTCGTCCCCTCATAGCCGAGGAAGGGTCGGAACCCTAATGGGAAGTTTTGGATGTGCACCGGTGCCGAAATAACCCCGCACGGGATTTCAAGGCGTTTTCCGATATGACGCTCCATCTGTGTACCAAAGATTGCCGCGGGCTCGATACGAGCGATGAGATCCCCGACTTGTGTGTGGTCATCTGTGATAAGAATCTCGTCACAATAGCCATGCACTTGCTCACGGAACCAGTCGCTTTCGTTTTTGCAGTAAGTACCCGCACACGAAACGCGAATCCCCATTTCACGGGATAAAATTTTCGTCATAGAAGCAGCATGGGTTGCATCTCCGAAAACAACAACTTTCTTCCCCGTCAGGTTTTGGCAATCGATCGAGCGCGAGAACCAACCGGCTTGGGATACAAACCGAGTCTGATTATCGATGTAGTCTTCAATTTCCTCTACTGTCTTTAATTGGGCGCCTCCGTTAACAAAGTCTTGTGAGCACGTACGAAGGTGTGCAAAAACTTCACGAATAAATTGGGCCGTATCCACTAACCCCATTGGGATCGTTGTTGTATACGGCATGCCCCATTCTTCTGATAAGTAACGTGCTGTCATCAGGCCAATTTCACGATACGGCACGACGTTTAACCACGCATTCGGGACGTGTTGAATGTCGTGGACACTACCGCCTTCTGGCAATACCACATTCACATCCACGCCAAGCTCTTTGAATAGGCGGCGCAGTTCACGGGTATCGTGTTGATTGTGGAAGCCAAGTGTAAACATGCCCAAAATATTCACAGACGGTCGAGTTGTTTTCTCAACCCGCCATGATGAGTTTTTCTGTGCCTTGTCTAAGTAAAAGTGTACGACTTGCTCAAAAGTGCGGTCCGCGGCTTGGAGCTCGGTTACTCGATAGTGGTTGACGTCTGCTAAAAGCACATCGGCTTTGGAATCCAAGAAAGCTCGGTTTACAAAGTTTTGTAGGTCTTCTTGCAAGATACTCGACGTACACGTCGGTGTTACCAGAATTAAATCCGGCACATCCTCCGTATCTTTACGCGTGATATTATCGACTACTTTTTCTTGTGAGCCGCGTGCCAGGACGTGGCGGTCAACAATACTTGCGGTCATCGGCGTAAAGTCACGCTCGCGTTCTAACATAGACCGAAGAACGTTAAAATAGTCATCACCTAAAGGCGCATGCATGATTGCATGCACGTTTTTAAACGAACTCGCCACACGTAAGGTCCCAATATGTGCAGGACCAGAATACATCCAATAGCATAGTTTCATACGTTTTGTAGTGTAAAAAGAAAAGAATAGATTCAGTCGAGCCAAAAAATAGTCAAAAAAGTGTTAAGCTATCGGTAACGTCACATTCGTTGACTTTACGTCGATCACTTTTGCGGAGCCCTTTCCGGACTCTTCAGAGGTGCGAAGCCCGTGCGTAGCCGGGTGCGAAGCAACCCCCAAAGGGCCCTGCGGAGGAGAAACGTCTTTCACGAAAGTTGTCCAACCAAGTTCACTTAATGAACTGTTACGGCGTAACGGGCGCGTCACTAACTCGAGAATATCACGCGCATTCGTAAATCCATGAATTTGCGCAAAGGTAAACTCCACCGACCACTTCGTACTGATACCTCGAGCCTCGAGAGGATTAGCGTGAGCCATTCCCGTGATCGCAAGATCCGGCATTAATTCGCGAATACGTTGAATTTGGTGATAGTTGTCCGGTTTTTCAACAATACGAGGCATCATCACCTTCATGTCACGGCACGTTTGTTCTAGGAGTTGTAATTCCGACGCTTGGAAACGCTTATCGATATAAGGAATACCGATCTCGTAGACAATCATTCCACAACGAATCAAGAAGCGTGCAAGGGACACTTCGAGGACGTTATCCCCCATAAAGAAAACAGACTTCCCACGAACTAATTCGAGATAATCTTCAAGTTTTTCCCAAATAGCCGCCTCACGCTCTTCGAGCCCTTGTGGTTCAATATCAAAAGTCTTGCAGATTTTTTCAATCCACGCGCGCGTACCGTCGGGCCCAATCGGGAATGGCGCGTTGATAAGCTTACACTCTTTGCGTCGCATGAGAGCCGTCGCTGTCCGGCTTAAGTAAGGGTGCACACCGCAGACGTAAACGTCTGGGCCGAGTTCCGGCAATTCACTATAACGACGAGCCGGGATCCAACCAGAAATATGAATCCCTTGTTTATTTAACTCTACGGTCAGTTGGTTTACGACCGTACTTGGCACAGACCCAAATAAAACCAATGGCGGGTGTTTCGCCTGTGGTGCGGAACCCTTCGGAACAGAAGCGTTTGCCGTCACACCTGTATTGGTTAATGGCCATTGAAGCAAACTCTGAATGAAGGTCGCTTGTGCGGGGTCGTCAACAGTCGTCGACGGTTTTAGATTCGGGCACGACTGTACTAAAGCAGCTAAAACCGTGTCTTCTCCTTGGGTAAACGCGTAGTCCAGACCGTTAGCACGAGCGACCACGATCGGAATACCGATCTCCGCTTCTAAGCGGGGGGCGATACCCTCCAAATCCGTCTTAATTATTTCTGTTGTGCACGTTCCGATCCAAAAAATAACGCTCGGGTTGCGATCTTTTTTAATTTGGAGACATAAACGTTTTAGCTCTTTATAGTCGTTCAACTGCGCCGAAATATCTGCTTCCTCTAACTCAGCCATGGCGTATCGAGGTTCCGCGAAAATCATTACACCAAGTGCGTTTTGTAAAAAGTAGCCACACGTTTTAGTACCAATGACTAAGAAAAAACTATCCTCGATTTTTTGATAAAGCCAAGAAACACAACTAATTGGGCAAAATGTGTGATAATTTCCCGTCTCGCATTCCAAAACTAATGCATCTTTTGTTTGCGTAGTCATAAATTTTTGTGAAGGAATAGTCCATCAATAAATGAAAACAGACAGCGAAACCGCGATTAAATTAACATAAAATCAAATTGATCTTCAGTCGCTTTCTCTGTTGTAGATGGTTGAAGGTAGAAGTCTGAAAGCAAACTAAATAGTTCACGATCACCCAATTCATGGGCAACAACACCTTCGGGTTGCGCTAATAATTGATCGGCAATATTTAAATAGAAATCACAGACAAAGTATAAGCTTTCATCAGTCTCGGCCATTTCAAATAAGGTCTTACCTTTCACACGCGATACACGAATGTCTTCGACTAACGGTAGGACCTCTAAAACTGCCATTGGACAGTTCTCGACATACTTATCAATCAAATCACGCTGCACCGTACGGTTACCTATTAAACCGGCTAGTCGTAATGGGTGTGTACGCGCTTTTTCGCGGACAGATGCAACGATCCGATTCGCCGCAAAGAGGGCGTCAAATCCATTGTCTGTCACGATTAAACAATAATCAGAATAGTTGAGCGGGGCAGCAAAACCACCGCAAACAACATCGCCTAAAACGTCAAACAAGATGACGTCGTACTCGTAGAACGCATTTAGCTCTTTTAAAAGCTTCACCGTCTCGCCGACAACGTATCCACCGCAACCGGCCCCAGCTGGGGGTCCGCCGGCTTCGACACAGTCAACACCACCATAACCTTGGTAGATGACATCTTCCGGCCACACGTCTTCGTAATGGTAATCCTTACTTTGCAGGGTATCAATAATTGTTGGGATTAAAAATCCCGTTAACGTAAATGTACTATCATGTTTGGGATCGCAACCAATCTGAAGGACTTTTTTCCCTCGACGAGCAAGAGCGATCGAAATATTACAACTAGTGGTTGATTTCCCAATACCACCTTTACCATAAACTGAAAGTTTCATAAATTATCCTTATTGCTTGCAACGGCTTCGAAGGGTCTTCGAAGGCCCGCTTTGCGAGCAGTTGAACTTTGGTCAATGTTTTAAATTAAGACTTATGCTTTATTTTAAGAACACACTTATTTCAGTCTACCAAAGAGATTTGGCCTTTTCAAGCCAAACAAAGCTATTTATTTTTTTGCTATTTTTATTAGTTTTATATTCAGAATATTTGTCAATATGCTCTATTTAATGATATAACCTAAGGAGCATTTACGCCGCGGTATGGAATGCGTAGTGACTTGTGATAGGTCCCAAGACGTCGAAAGTGGTATTATAGCTCTTCGAAGGTAGTCTGTCTACTATCAAAGGCCTCCAAAGGCCGCTCTAGGCTACTCTCTGCCTTCGAGTGGCTTTTGGCGGGGGTACGTTGCCCTTTCAGGGTGCGTAGCACCCCCAAAGGGCAAAGTGAGATAAACTTAGTCGAGTGGACGCATTGATAATGCGGGTTCGTTGTCACGATCGATTCCTTTTTCGAAACCAGCCGCAGCAGCACGAGCACGACCAGCGTGCCATAGGTGACCGACAAAGAAGAAGAAACCAAGACAGAAGTGAGACGTTGCTAACCAGCTTCGTGGAGAAACGAAGTTAACCGCGTTAATTTCTGTTGCTACACCACCTACAGAGTTCAGAGAACCCAGAGGAGCGTGCGTCATGTATTCAGCAGCACGGCGTTCTTGCCACGGTTGAATATCGTTTTTCAGCTTGTTAAGGTCTAAACCGTTTGGACCACGTAGTGGCTCAAGCCATGGACCACGGAAATCCCAGAAACGCATTGTTTCACCACCGAAGATGATCTCACCAGTTGGTGAACGCATGAGGTATTTACCAAGACCAGTTGGACCTTGTGCAGATGCAACGTTAGCACCCAGACGTTGGTCACATACTAGGAAAGTAAACGCTTGGGATTGAGAAGCTTCTGGACCCGTTGGACCAAAGAACTCACTCGGGTATGCTGTGTTGTTAAACCATGACATACAACAAGCGATGAAAGCCATGAGCGATACAGCAGCAATACTGTATGAAAGATAAGCCTCACCTGACCATACGAACGCACGACGAGCCCAAGCCCATGGTTTTGTTAGAATGTGCCAAATACCACCGAAGATAAGCGAAGTACCGATCCAGATGTGACCACCAATAATGTCTTCCATGTTGTCAACACTTACGATCCAACCGTCACCACCGAAAGGTGATTTTAGGATGTAGCCGAAGATAACACCAGGACTTAGCGTTGGGTTTGTGATAACACGAACGTCACCCCCACCCGGTGCCCATGTATCATATACACCACCGAAGTAAAGAGCTTTCCAAACAAGAAGCCATGCACCAATTCCTAAGATGATTAAATGAATCCCAAGAATTGTTGTCATTTTGTTTTTGTCTTTCCAAACATATCCGAAGAACGGGAAAGATTCTTCCAGCGTTTCTGGACCGATAAGTGAGTGATAAACACCACCAAAACCAAGAACAGCTGAAGAGATTAAATGTAATACACCAGACACGAAGTACGGGAATGTGTCAAGAACCTCACCACCTGGGCCAACACCGTAGCCTAGAGTAGCTAAGTGAGGAAGAAGGATGAGCCCTTGTTCATACATTGGTTTTTCGGGAACAAAGTGCGCAACCTCAAAAAGGTTCATCGCACCAGCCCAAAAAACGATCAGACCTGCGTGTGCAACGTGTGCACCCAGAAGTTTACCCGAAAGATTGATGAGGCGGGCATTACCTGCCCACCAAGCGAAACCAGTTGTTTCCTGGTCACGACCACCGACTGTTAAACTACCATTAAAGAGCGTTTCCACGTGGTAATACCTCCTCTGGGAATACAAGTTTTTCATGTGGTTGGTCTTGAGCCGCCATCCACGCACGGATACCTTCGTTTAGCAGAATGTTCTTCGTGTAGAAAGTTTCAAACTCAGGATCTTCAGCAGCACGAATTTCTTGTGAAACGAAGTCGTATGCACGAAGGTTAAGAGCTAGACCTACAACACCAATTGCACTCATCCATAAACCTGTTACTGGAACGAAAAGCATAAAGAAGTGTAACCAACGTTTGTTTGAGAAGGCAACACCAAAGATTTGCGACCAGAAACGGTTTGCAGTAACCATTGAGTAAGTTTCTTCTGCTTGTGTTGGGTTGAAAGCACGGAAAGTGTTCGCACCATCACCATCTTCGAATAACGTGTTTTCAACAGTTGCACCGTGAATTGCGCAAAGAAGAGCCGCACCTAGAACACCAGCTACACCCATCATGTGGAACGGGTTAAGTGTCCAGTTGTGGAAACCTTGGAAGAATAAAATGAAACGGAAAATCGCTGCTACACCGAAGCTTGGAGCGAAGAACCAACCTGATTGACCCAAAGGGTAAATAAGGAATACCGATACGAAAACGGCAATAGGCCCTGAAAACGCGATCGCGTTATACGGACGAATTTTTACTGAACGTGCTAGTTCGAATTGACGAAGCATGAAACCAATCAGCGCGAATGCACCGTGTAAAGCAACGAACGTCCATAGACCACCTAGTTGGCACCAACGAGTGAAATCACCCTGTGCTTCTGGACCCCAAAGAAGAAGAAGCGAGTGACCCATACTGTTTGCTGGTGTTGAAACTGCAGCAGATAGGAAGTTACAACCTTCAAGGTATGAAGTTGCCAGCCCGTGAGTGTACCATGAAGTAACGAAAGATGTTCCTGTAAACCAACCACCTAGTGCGAAATACGCATTAGGAAGTAGTAGTAAACCTGACCAACCTACGAATACGAAACGTTCACGACGTAACCAATCATCCACCTCGTCAAACCAAGTGCGTTTTTCTTGGGGTTTACCAATAGCTATTGTCATAGCGAAACTCTCCAAATTAGAAAAAAAGTTTAGTTTGACTAAACTTTCAAAAAAATCTATAATATTTTTTCCACAAACGGAAAAAGCTTTTCACTTTATACTATAGTTGTTATTGACTATAATAATAGCCGAATTTTTAAAATCGTACAAGAAGCTTTTGACTAACCAAAGTGGTCAGTCATTCAAGCATAATGACAATTTAAATGAGTTTAATTTTTAATAAACTAAAATAAATTGTGATTGTTGCAACAAAAAAAGCACCTAAAAAGCCAATATACCCAAAAATGGTAATCATAGTGAATTTAAGTTAAAAAGTTAATGAAAAAACCCTATTACAGTGAATTTGTAATACGATCTCCTCGGCGATACTGTAAATATGCAGTAACGAATAATCCAGCCATTGTAACTGGAACAAGACCAAGCACGATGCCCGATAAAAGTGGTTCTACCATACAACTCGTTCAATAAAAATAAAAAAAAAGAACAGGAGTACTCTGCTAATTTAATAATAATCGATTTTTTGTTGAAAATATAGTGATGTACTTTTTTCAACAGACTTTTAACCGTATCTTACCTAGGTAAGCACGGTTTCTAATAAATATTTTTTACGAAGTACGCATTTCTAGAGAAACTTGTAAAAATTTCGCCAGATCCGCCGCTTGTAATTCTATTTCTTCCACGGGGCATGGAATGGTTACTCTAAGCAAGGGGATTGGGCCTTTGTCCTTAACCGCTAAATAAATAGCCCGCTTTGGGGTTAACCCCTCTTGAATGTCGACCCGAATGGCCTGAACATCAGAAATCGGATAACGTAAATCGATACGGCGGTTTTTCCCGGGGAACCCCCAACGGAAAATACGAACCTGATCCGTTTGCTTATTGAATTCGTTAAACCCGCTCCCGATACGCCAAAAAAGAGTAAACCAAAGGTAAAGGCCAAAACAAATCCCTAAAATACCATAGAAGGACATCACTAAACCTTGCGGGAAAAAGGTAATCGTTTGTTCGGAAAAAAAGCTGCGTTGGAAATAACTCGCTAATCCCGTTAACAAAAACCCTGCTCCACCAAAAAGCGTGACTAATGCCCACCAATAATTGCTTAAAGTACGACTCCCGCGAATAATATAACGACGAATAAGCGGAGATGGCGATTTTTGATCAGCGACAACCATATAAAAAAGGCAACAGGGAAGAGATTTATAAGAAGACTTCCGATTAAGCCCCAGTGCGATCCCCATCAAAAGCGATGCGCGGTCGCGACCGGGGCTTGCGGCGTCGAAAATCGGGACGAGGGTCCGTAGGATTTTTCGGGGTATGTGTTGGAATCGGTTTTTCGGGCAACTCAGCTTCGCGTAGAACGCAATAGTAAAGCTCCTCCGGCGTAACGCGATACTTCACATAACCGTCTTTGAGAATAACGATTTCAGTTGCAATCTCCATTGCTTCTTGATGATCGTGGGTTACAAAAATAGTCGTTACTGGGTTTTGCGGATCTTCGATCGGAACGTCTCTAAGCCAACTACGAAGCTCGGCCCGCAATTTGCGGTCTAAAGCCCCGAAAGGCTCATCAAGCAATAAAATGGAAGGTTTCCCAGCGATTGCGCGTGCCAAGGCGACACGCTGCTGCTGACCACCAGATAGCTGTTTTGGATAACTCGCCCCGTGCTCCTTCAAATCAATAAAGTCAAGAAGCTCTTCGACCCGTTTTATAATCGCGGTCGACGACCACTTTTTGATTTCTAGACCGTAGGCAATGTTTTCTCGCACGTTGAGGTGCGAGAAAAGTGCATAATCTTGAAAGACAAACCCGATGTCCCGGTGTTGGATCGGGATTGCTGAGGCGTCTTGTTCGTTGATCCACACACGGCCCTCGCTCGGCGCCTCAAGCCCGGCTAAAATACGGAGTAAAGTCGACTTGCCCGAACCAGAAGCGCCAATGAGTGCCACTGTCGTCCCCTTGATAATTTCTAAATCAACGCGATTCAAAGCTTGGAAATTCCCAAACTGCTTCGAAACACCTTCAACTAGAATGAGCGTTTCCGGTGGATCGAGTTGATCGATACCAGCGTTAGCTTCCACTCCGAAGAGCTCCGTAGGGCGCTGAAAAGGTGACCTAGGGTCCAAAAAAGGATCCGCAGAAAAAGGTTGTATCGCCATAAATTTATAGAAAAATAACAATCAGATCGATGGCCGATAATCGACCTAGACGTTGACCGGTACCGACTCGACGTCAGTTAACGGCACGATTTTATAGATTAAAGATTGTGCAGGCGCTGACGCGCCCTCCGAAACCGCCGTCTCTGGCATGAAGACGTTTAAAAACGGAACCATCGCCTTCGTTGATGAAGACTCGTAGACAGCACGCCACTGAATCGACTCGTTTCGTGCCACGGCTAAAGCTTGTTCGACAAAGGACTCTGGCGAATTAATCGCCGCCGGTTTCTCTGGCACGCCAGTTTCTGATTTGTCGTTACGTTGAACCACACCAGCAGCACCCTGCGGGGCCATTAACGCAAACATCGTTTCAAAAGATGTCAAAACTTCGCGATATAAGAAATCCGCTGAGTTGTCTTTCGCGCAAACATCTAACGCATGGGCGACATGTGTTGAAACTTCGTTTGCCGGCCATGTTGTTTGGTTTTGAAACGTTTCAAAAACACGAGCTGTTTTATCGAATTTTTTAAATTGTCGTCGAACACGCTCTTCTTGCACAAACGATAAAGGGGCTTGAATACCAAAAGGGATCGACCCTTTTTCTTTATAAGGTGCATCTTTATAGATCGTAATTGTTTCCGAAAGAGCTTGCTTTAAAAAACAGCGCGGGACAATCAAGTCCAAAAGACCGTGGTGTAGTAAATATTCAGACGTTTGGAAATCGTCTGGTAATTGCTCTTGCAGCGTTTGTTCAATAACACGACGACCCGCAAACCCAATCAGAGCTTTTGGTTCGGCAAAAATCAAATCACCTAACATTGCAAAACTTGCAGTTACACCACCCGTTGTAGGCGACGTTAAAACTGAAATATAGAGCAAGTTCGCGCACGATTGGTGAATGTGTAAAGCAGCCGAGATCTTACTCATTTGCATCAAACTAAAGATCCCTTCCTGCATACGCGCACCACCAGACGCACAAAGAATAATGAGCGTAAGGCCTTCTTGAGTTGCGTATTCAATTAATCGAGTTAACTTTTCCCCAACAACGGAACCCATACTTCCACCCATAAACTGGAAGTCCATGACACCGAGGGCCACTGGGATGCCGTCTAAAAGCCCCGTTCCTGTTTGTAAAGCATCTTGAAGGCCTGTGCGTTCTTGAGCTTCTTTTAAACGGTCAAGATACGCTTTTTGGTCACGGAACTCTAAAGGGTCACAAGGCGAAACCGTTTCGTCTAGTGGACGCCACGTTCTTGCATCGATTAAATGCTGAATACGCTCATTACTATCCATTTGAAGATGGTAATGACAGCCAAAACAAACACGTTGGTTCTCTTTTAAATGCTTAATGTAAAGAATGACTCCGCAATTATCACAACGTGTCCAAAGACCCTGACTTCCGTCAGCTGTTGGATGTTTATATTTTGGAGCATTCAATATTTTTAATTTTCGTTGATCTTCGATCCACGCTAAAATCGACATATTGGATATACCTCACTTCGCAATGTTCTCATAAAAGCTCGTTCGTCGGAGCTCTTCGGAGATGAAAGAAAAGCTCTTTCGTTTTTTTTGAGCAACAAAAACATTAGGTTAGTGTTTTTAGTATACCAAGATTTTGCGTGGAACGAAATAGAAGCATCGTTTTAAATACGATACGAATAAAAAAACGAGGTTGGACTTTTCAAAACTATATGTTATACTTTTAAATTGGAAAGGTGGCAGAGTGGTTTAATGCACCGGTTTTGAAAACCGGCGTAGTCGTCGAGGCTACCGCGGGTTCGACTCCCGCTCTTTCCGTTAGACCTGTGGAAAGCTTGCGTAAGTGCGAAGCCCCCAAAGGGTCGCTTCGCACAGCAGACCACGTTTTAGACTAATCGAGACGACAAAAAGAGGGAGACTCAACAATGGGTAAAATTTATAACTGGTTTGATGAGCGTCTAGACATCCAATCGATCGCTGATGACGTATCAAGCAAATATGTACCACCTCATGTAAACATCTTCTACTGTATCGGTGGGATTACATTTACATGTTTCCTAGTACAAGTTGCAACTGGATTTGCAATGACGTTCTACTACCGCCCAACCGTTGCTGAAGCTTTTGCAAGCGTACAGTACATCATGACCGATGTAAACTTTGGTTGGTTAATCCGTTCTATTCACCGCTGGTCGGCGAGTATGATGGTATTAATGATGATTCTACATGTATTCCGTGTTTACCTAACTGGTGGTTTCAAAAAGCCACGTGAGCTTACTTGGGTAACTGGTGTTGTTATGGCTGTTTGTACTGTTTCATTCGGTGTAACAGGCTACTCACTTCCATGGGATCAAATTGGTTACTGGGCGGTTAAAATCGTAACGGGTGTACCTGACGCAATTCCAGTTGTTGGTGGTCCACTAGTAGAACTTCTTCGTGGTGGTGTAGGTGTAGGACAGTCAACATTAACTCGTTTTTACAGTTTACACACATTCGTACTTCCGTTAGCAACAGCCGTATTTATGCTAATGCACTTCTTAATGATTCGTAAACAAGGGATCTCAGGACCTCTATAAATCGTATCCGAAGTATCGACTCCGTGTGGAGCCCTTCGGAGATCTTTCTGGGCCCTTCGGACGAACAACAGTAGTCGACAACGAAGCATCAATTATTTTATTACAAAACAAAGGAGTGTACTATCATGTCTGTAACAAAGAAACCAGATTTATCAGATCCAGTATTACGCGCAAAATTAGCTAAAGGTATGGGTCACAACTATTACGGTGAACCAGCTTGGCCAAACGATTTACTTTACATCTTCCCGGTTGTAATTCTTGGAACATTCGCAGCAGTTATTGGACTAGCTGTACTTGATCCAGCTGCTATCGGTGAGCCGGCAAACCCGTTTGCAACACCTTTAGAAATTCTGCCAGAATGGTACTTCTTCCCAGTATTCCAACTATTACGTACAGTTCCAAACAAACTTTTAGGAGTTGCGTTAATGGCTGCAGTACCTGCGGGATTACTAACAGTACCTTTCATCGAAAGCATTAACAAATTCCAAAACCCATTCCGCCGTCCAGTCGCAACAGCTGTATTTATTGTTGGTACTGTGGCAGCAATTTGGCTTGGTATTGGTGCAACGCTACCAATTGATATTTCTTTGACTTTAGGTTTATTCTAAACGACTAACAAGTTGAAGTTATAATTAAGAAGTTATGATTAAGTTGCCGAGAGCCCTTGGGCTCCCGCAGCTTTTTATAAATTTGAATAAAAAGAAAAAGCTTGATACTCAAACCCACGAATAGACGGGATCGTCGTGGCTCGTTGGTCAGAGCCCTTTCACAGGGCCCTTCGGAGTTGAATATGTTCAGGCGTGTTTAGTCAACATAACCAAATACTTGCTTGAACACGTCGCGTACCTTGTCTCCATCGTCAATTGTGGCCAGCGGGTCTTTACGCAGACGGTGACGAAGACACAACGGAATGATGCGGGCGATGTCGTTTGGTGTTACTTCTGTACGCCCTTCAAACGACGTTAAAGCAATACTTGCGCGGTTCGTTACAAGATCACCGCGCAGACCATCCACGTCCAATTCTGAGCAGATCTGTGAAATTTTAACTCGTAAATCGTATTCAATCGTCACCCCTTTTAGGCGCTTACGAGCGTCCGAGATTTTATCCGTCAACTCCTGTTGTGAAACGTCATACGTTGTACGGAATTCGAGCGGAGCTTCGTCAAATTGCGCACGCTGCTCAACGATCTGCACACGCAAATCTGGCTCTTTTACCGTACCAATTTGTGCATGCATTCCGAAACGGTCGAGTAATTGTGGACGTAGCTCACCCTCTTCCGGGTTCCCTGAACCTACGAGAATAAAGCGCGCTGGGTGACTAATAGAGATACCTTCTCGTTCTACTGTGTTCCAGCCAGAAGCCGCCGAGTCGAGTAATACGTCAACTAAATGATCATCAAGTAAGTTCACCTCATCGACATATAAAATCCCACGATTTGCTTTCGCTAGTAGACCTGGTTCAAAAGCCTTCACACCATCAGTTAACGCCTTTTCAATATCGATCGTTCCGCATACACGGTCTTCCGTCGCACCAAGTGGCAGATCTACCATTGTGATTTTACGTAATGCAACTGGGAGTTCTTCGTTCGCTTTTACACGTTCACGCACTTCCTGACTCATCATTTCTGGGTCGTTTGGGTCTGAGTTAAAGGGATCATTGGCAACGACTTGAATCTCCGGTAATAAGTCAACGAGCGCGCGGACCGTTGTCGATTTACCCGTTCCACGGTCTCCCATAATCATAACCCCACCGATTTTAGGGTCAATCACGTTAAGAATTAAGGCCAGTTTCATCTCTTCTTGACCAACAATGGCAGTAAAAGGGAAAACGGGGCGGGCTTCAATAGATGGTTCAGTCATAAGTAAGAAAAATAAAAAACGCCAATGCGCCAATGCGCCACAGTGTTTCGGTAGCAAAGCCCGTTCCGGGCCCTCCGAAGGGCTTTTCAAGGCCCTACGGAGGGCCCTTCGCAGACCCTTCGGAGGTTGCTTCGCAACCCGGCTACGCACGGGCTCCGTAGGACACTGAAAGGGCTTCGCAATGCAATGAATAATATACAAATTCTGGTTATATGAGCTGAGTATACACTTTTGGAGCTGCGCGAAGCAACCCGTGTGCGTGTAGGGCCCCTTTAGGGTTGCCCTTGTGGGGTCTCGCGCACCTACGTACCCTGAAAGGGCGACCTAAGGCTTCGTAGGGCCTGAAAAGGTAACACATTTCTCCCAAAGATCATACAAAAATTATAGACCAATCTTTTGCCCTCGGTCGGACTCGAACCGACACTGCAATTACGCAACGAGTTCCTAAAACTCGCATGTCTACCAATTTCATCACAAGGGCTGCGATCATTTTATACATCTCTAAACTGGATCATACAAATAAATGTGAAGGATTGTCAAGTCTACTGACCCTTCCCAAGGGCCCTTTGGGGTTGCTACGCACCCTGAAATGGCTTCGCACCTCCGCAGGCTTGGAAAGGGCTTCGAACCTCCGCGCGAACTACGCTCGATAAGAACGAAAAACGTTATACGTCTTAGTAACTTAAACCCATCGAACGCGTCGTTTCTGCGCCGAGATAAACACGTACCGATAAAAAGTCAGTCGGGCATGCTGATTCACAGCGTTTACATCCAACACAATCTTCTGTACGTGGTGCTGAAGCGATTTGACCGGCTTTACAGCCGTCCCACGGTACCATTTCTAAAACATCGGTAGGACACGCACGTACACACTGTGTACACCCAATACAAGTACTGTAAATTTTAACTGAATGTGACATAATTTTGCTCTGACAACTTTGTGCAAATAGTAAGATTGTTAACGCACAAAAAAGTACGGAAAACGCATTATCACCACTGAAAGGGAACGCTCTCTACTTCTAGTATAGCAGCTTCTCGCCACATATATCAAAAAGGGCGACCAAAAAGCTGGTGCGAAGGGCTCCGTAGGCCCCCTGAAAGACCTTAAAAGGGATTCGCACCTTCGCTCAAAGATGAAAGCGGGTGACGCGGATCGAACGCGCGACAGTCACGATGGCAACGTGAAGCTCTACCGCTGAGCTACACCCGCTAAGGTTAGCACTTTAGTGCGCCTATTATATATTAATATAACGCACCACAAGCAAAAACACAAGAGGGACCTTCAGAGTCGCCTGCGGAGGCCTTTGCTAAACTTTTTCGCTGGGCCCAGATGCGATAGGCCCCTTGACAAGCATTCTCTCGCTCTTTCGGCTTCCACCGAAAATACAAGACATCCTATATATAATTAAGATGACGCTCTGTGAAGGTCGAAGTTCTTTCAGGGCCTTCGAAGGTCCTACGGAGCCCTTTTCGGGCTCTAAGGAGGTGCGAAACTCTTTCAGGCCTCCGAAGGGCAACCCCAAAGGGGCCTTCGGAACCGCTTCTTAGCTTCCCACCTTAAAGGCGTCGACGAAAAAACCAAACAAGCAACCGAGCTTCGCTAAATTCAAAGCTCGGCATGTTAATGAACGCCAACTCTTTTGCTCCGTAGGCCTACGGAGAGGTTGCACGGGGAGTTTATAAGCTTGCGCTGAAATGTACTCAAAAAGCAGGCAAAGCACGAAAATAATGACGATATCAGATGAAATATACTGACGAAGGGCTGCTAAGAAAGTACCAAATAAATTTCCTAGAAAAAATCCAAGAACGAGACAAAACAAGTGAAAAGATAGATTAATTTCCGTAGTTTGAATACGTGAACTGATCCCATTTAACCACCGATTAACATTGGTCATAGAAAAATTAAAAAAGGAAAGAAGTTTTAAATTTGCCTGCTACGAGATTCGCATCGCCCTTAAAAAAGGGGCCTCTGGGGCTGCTCTTCGGGGTTGCTACGCACCCTGAAAGGACTTTGTAGGGCCCGGCTTCGCACGGGCTTCGTAGGGCCCTGAAAGGGCTTCGCATCTTCGCAGTGATTAATTATGTAATGGTTTATTTGGTGCGAAGCCCTTCGGAGCGGTATTCTAGTGTTTGCCGGATGTCAGATTTGAACTGACGACATTCCGCGTATGAGACGGACGCTCTAAACCACTGAGCTAAACCGGCACGAGACATCAAGTTGATCCAGAAGGGCCTTCGAGGGCCTTCGCAGGCGACGCCACAGGGCTTTTGCACGGGCAGGGAAGAAAGACCACACTGTGCCCGGCCGAAGCCGGGCACATAGCGCGTATCTAGGAGTGTTGCGACTTCTTTCTTTTAAGCACATCTTAAAAAGAGCGCTTAAAAGAGGGAAATAAGTGAAGAATTATAGAGTATCGATAGTGTCGAATTCAAATTTAATTTCTTTCCAAACTTCACAAGCAGCAGCAAGTTCAGGACTCCATTTGCAAGCTGCACGGATGATGTCACCACCTTCACGAGCAAGGTCACGACCTTCGTTACGAGCTTGAGTACATGCTTCAAGAGCTACACGGTTTGCAGCAGCACCAGGTGCGTTACCCCATGGGTGACCTAGAGTACCACCACCGAATTGAAGACAAGCGTCATCACCGAAGATTTCAACTAGAGCTGGCATGTGCCATACGTGAATACCACCAGAAGCTACTGGCATTACACCTGGAAGAGAAGCCCAGTCTTGAGTGAAGTAAATACCACGAGAACGGTCTTTCTCAACGTAAGCGTCACGCATTAAGTCTACGAAACCTAAAGTAACTTCACGTTCACCTTCCAGTTTACCTACAACAGTACCTGAGTGAAGGTGGTCACCACCAGACATACGTAGAGCTTTAGCTAGTACACGGAAGTGCATACCGTGGTTACGTTGACGGTCAATAACCGCGTGCATCGCACGGTGAATGTGAAGAAGTAGTCCGTTATCACGACAGTAGTGAGCTAGTGAAGTGTTAGCAGTGAAACCACCAGTGATGTAGTCATGCATGATGATCGGTACACCGAAGTCACGAGCAGCTTCTGCACGTTTAAGCATTTCTTCTGAAGTACCAGCAGTTGCGTTTAGGTAGTGACCTTTAATTTCACCAGTTTCAGCTTGTGATTTGTAGATTGCTTCAGCTACGAATAGGAAACGGTCTCTCCAACGCATGAATGGTTGTGAGTTAACGTTTTCGTCATCTTTACTAAAGTCAAGACCACCACGAAGACACTCGTAACAAGCACGACCGTAGTTTTTAGCTGATAGACCTAATTTAGGTTTGATTGTACAACCTAATAGACCACGACCATATTTGTTTAGTTTGTCACGTTCAACTTGAATACCGTGAGGGGCACCTTGGAAAGTTTTACAGTAAGCTGGTGGAATACGAAGATCTTCAAGACGAAGAGCACGTAGAGCTTTGAAACCGAATACGTTACCAACGATTGATGTGAATAGGTTAGTTACTGAACCTTCTTCAAATAGATCAAGCGGGTATGCAACATATGCGATGAATTGGTTGTCTTCACCTGCTACAGGCTCGATGTCGTAACAACGGCCTTTGTAACGGTCAAGAGTTGTTAGACCATCAGTCCATACAGTTGTCCAAGTACCAGTTGATGATTCAGCTGCTACAGCCGCACCACACTCTTCTGGTGGTACACCTGGTTGGGGTGTCATACGGAATGCTGCAAGAATGTCAGTTTCTTTAACTTGGTAGTCTGGAGTGTAGTAAGTAAGACGGTAGTCTTTTACACCAGCCTTAAACCCAGCGCCTGCTTTAGTTTCAGTTTGTGGAGCCATTTTTTAATTAGTATCTTAAAAGGTTAACGATCATACAATCTGCCCGAGTCTTTTCTACGAAAGAAAAGACACACATCTCAAAAATACGAAACGTGTATTGATGAATAATAAATTCTTTTTGGTGCGTAACCGGTGCGTAGGTGCGAAGCCTTTTCCGGGCCTTCGAAGGCCCTTCAGAGCCCTTTGGCACGGTGTAACCGAGAAGGACGTATTATTCGATTGTTCTTATTAGTATACTTGAGTTTTAAAATAACCTCCAAGCGTAAAAAATACAAAATCCTATAACTTCCGGTAATTCGTCAATTTTTTTTACACTTTTCGTGAGTAAAACTCAACGATCAACAGCTCGTTTAGAGGTAACCCAACACTTGGACGGTCGATCACTTGATTGATCGTGCCACGAAGCGTACTCGTATCGCGAGTCACAAATGCTGGTATCGTGCGTTTATTGCCCGACTCTTCGATATTTTGGTTTACTAATGCGCGCGCACCTTTTTTATCAGACACCGCTAACACATCTTTTGGACGGCATTGGTAGCTTGGGATCGTCGCCTTTTTCCCGTTTACACGAATGTGGCCATGGCGCACTAATTGGCGCGCTGCACTCATCGTCGGTGCAAAACCAAGACGATAGACAATGTTGTCAAGGCGCATTTCTAAAAGTTGAAGTAAGACTTCACCAGTCGAGCCCTTTAAACGGCGCGCAAAGCGCACATAACGGATCAGTTGAGACTCAGTTACACCGTAATGAAAGCGCATCTTTTGTTTTTCTTGTAAACGGATTCCGTATTGTGATAGTTTTTGGGGAGCTTTCCCGTGTTGACCTGGACGAGTTTGGTTCTTTGGTGTTTTGTTTGTTAACCCCGGAATTTCGCCTAAACGGCGAATAATGCGTAAGCGCGGTCCTCTGTAGCGAGACATAGATTAAATGATAAAAAAACGAATTTAGTTAAAAATAACTTTTTACAAAACAAATAGTATCTTCTTCTCCGGCGAAGGTGCGAAGCCGGTGCGTAGCAACCCCAAGAGGCCCTGCAGAAGCGGAGGTCCGAAGCCCGTGCGAAGCGGGACCCTACAAAGCCCTTTCAGGGTGCGTAGCAACCCCAAAGGGCAAGCCGCAAGGAAAAGGTTTTTATTTGTTCTTTAGCTTCATGGAGAAATGTAGCTTATGTTGTTTATATCACAAAGTTCGACAAAAAGACAAGGGACTGTCGGACAAAAAAGCCTCCTATCGGACTTGAACCGATAACATTTGGTTTACAAAACCAATACTCTACCAATTGAGTTAAGGAGGCACTTTAAAGACGTAAAGCGCTTTAACGGAGGTGCGAAGCTCTTTCAGGGCCCTGCGGATCGGATATGTTTCAATATTAACGAAATTTTACGTTTTATGCAACTTTTTGCCGAAATATGCTTTAGTTTTTCGTGTGATCCGTGCGTGTATCGCCTTCGAAGGTGCAAAGCCCTTTCAGGGGCCTACGGAGCCTTTTCCGGGCAACCCCAAAGGGCCGCTTCGTAGGCCTACGAAGCGGATCCGATCACACAGAATGAAGCCTGTAATTTAATTATGCGATTTCTTCTTTTTCGATGTATAAGAATAAAGACGCCATTGCGATAGCTGGAAATACTAGTCCAACGAGTGGAACAAGGATAGAAGGAAGGTAAGCCGCTGCCATGAAAAAACTCCTTAAAATTGGGTTTAACGCCAGAGGAACGAAAAACATATAAATGTTTGTATAGGCTGTTCTGGCAGTATGTTTCTTAGTTCTATTATAACACGATTTTGAAAGAAAAACACTTTTTATCGAATAACGCCGGTTTGTGCCCCGTTTGTACCTTGCTTTAACGCCTTTGGGGCTGCCCTTTGGGGGCTTGGCTACGCACGGGCCCTGACCTTCGGGCTTTTAAGGCCCTTTCAGGGGCCTACGGAGCCCTTCGGAGAAGACCGTATTCGAGACGTAGAAAAATTAGGCTCAACCGGGCTCGAACCGATGACACTCTGTTTGTAAGACAGAAACTCTACCAACTGAGTTATGAACCTAGGAAAAATCTTTTGGCGGGAGTAGGATTCGAACCTACGACCTCAAGATTATGAGCCTTGCGAGCTACCAGACTGCTCTACCCCGCATTCAACTCATTTATTACAAATGAACGGTGAACGACAGTTTAAAAAGTGTACCCCCAGGGGAAGTCGAATCCCCGTTTCTTCCGTGAAAGGGAAATGTCCTGGGCCTCTAGACGATGGGGGCATACGGTATTTTTCTAATAGTTTATACGAAAAAAAAGAGACTGTCAACTTTGGCAAAAGTCGGCAATCTTTCAACGACCTCCAACGGCCTCAGAAGGTCCGGTGAGATTAGCGCATCCCTCTGCAGGCGACTCCGAAGGGCCCTGAAAGAGCTTCGCACCTCCGGAGGCCCGGAAAGAGCTCCGCTGAAAACAAGATTACCAGCTTGATTTTGTAACCCCTGGTAATAGCCCTTCGTGAGCCATTTCACGAAGAACGTGGCGCGATAGGCCAAATGCTCGGAAAAAGCCTTTTGGTCGGCCAGTAATCATGCATCGATTGTGGAGTCGAACTGCAGCACTATCGCGAGGAAGTGCCTGTAATTTTGTTACCAGTTTCGCGCGCTCTTCTGGATTTGTTTCTACCTTCAGAGCCGCTTTTAACTGTAAACGTTTTTGCGCGTATTTGCGAACCGCGACTTGGCGCTTAAGTTCACGCGCAATCATACTTTTCTTTGCCATAAGCTAAGGGTGTAAAAAATAGAATCAAAGGTCCAATTATCCACGCGTTGCTGTAATTGCAACAAACGGTAAAAGGGCTGCCATACGCGCATTTTTGATGGCGCGTGCGATAGCACGATGCTGTTTGGCGCTCATACCAGTGATACGGCGTGGGATGATTTTACCCTCATTCGTAATTAGTTTGCGGAGCAAAGAAACATTTTTATAATCAATCGACCATTGGCATAAGTCTTGTTCTCGTTTCTGGAGAATAGCCACTGGACGTTTAAAAGCTCTTTGCTTACCACGGCGGGGTGTAAATTTCATATAAAACTGAATTCCGTGTTTGAAAATGGCCCAAAAGGGCTTCAGAGGTCCTTCAGAGGCACCATATTTAATACGTACAGGTGTGTGATGCGTAGGTGCGAAGTCCTTTCAGGGTGCGTAGCAACCCCAAAAGGCAACCCCAACGGGCCTTTCGGTGCGGTTCTACGCGCGAGCTTGCTTAATCAATGCTTGAAAAGCAGTATCGTCACGAAGTGCCATTTGAGCTATAATTTTACGGTCTAAAATAATATTGGCAGTTTTTAAACCAGAAATAAACTGGTTGTAGTTCAAACCGTGTGTTCGGACAGCTCCGTTGATGCGTGTAATCCATAATGCTCGAAAATCTCGTTTACGGTGAATTCGATCACGAGATGCGAAACATAACGCCTTTAATGCGTGCTGATTCGCCGTTCTAAAAATTGTCGATGACGCACCACGAAAGCCTTCCGTAATCTTTAAGACCTTTTTGCGTCGTTTACGGGCGACGTTTCCTCGTTTAACTCGTGTCATAAGTTTTTGTAAAAAATAGACTTCCAGTAAGACTGAAGTAATTCTGACTATTCGGAAGGCTTTAAAACCTTCCGAAGGGCCCTTTGGGGTTGCTACGCACCCTGAAAGGGCGTCGCACCTACGAAGAGCCCAAAAAGGACTACGCATCCGAATAGTGAGCAGAAAAATCAACTACGGGGTAGTTGCCAGTGTTGATTCTTTCGGCTCTTCCAACGTCTCCAACATTTCCGTTAGAGCGCTTGAGAGTAACGTCGGTTGGTCCTCTCCTAATTCTGACTCTTCTGATTCTGACGAAGATGATACCGATGATAACATCTCTAACGTCTCGACTTCGGACAACGGTACCCCATTATCGTCATCTGTCAGCGTGTCGCTGACAGCCAAAACGAGCCCATCGTCTGGAATTGCCATTACACCAACGAGGTTACTAGATTGTGCAGTCAAGCTATTGAGTTTCTCTACAAGAGTAGACTCGAAGAGGTCTTCGCCGTCGTCTCTCACATTTCCTGAATCAGACAAGTCGCCCAAGCCCGTTTGCGAGCTCGAAAAAGCCAAAGGTACTTCGAAGTTCGACTCTAATTCTGGCAAAGTGACCGAATCCCTAGTCGATGGAAGAAGCCCTTCTAAGTCAAAGCGTTTAGCCGCGATGACCTGCTCGCCCGGATTAACGGGCTCATCAAGCACGAGGCTATCGTTTGAGGAACCGCCAATACGACCCTCGATGCGGTCTTTTGAAAGATTCCCATCCGAAGGGCTTCGCAGCGCGTCTATTTGCCACGCAATTGATGGAAGCGAACTTGGATCATCGCCGAATACCACAACTTTGGGATCATTTTCGCCAACAGCAGGAAACAGGATCGGTAGTGAAGCAGTTAATTTTGACTCCGCTTTAGACGCAAACGCACCACCACTTTCCACTTCCGAGGCCACAGGCCCGAGAGCAAGTTTTTTCAAAAAGGCCGGGATTTGGAAATTATCGGTGTTTAAACCAAGAAGGTCATAACCGGGTGCATACTCTTCTTTTTGTGAACGGGCCACAAAATCGATAAGGCCGTACTCTTTCGCCTCATAGGCAGACATAAACTGATCACGGTCTAGATCTTGTGCGATGCGTTCAATACTTTGTTGAGTACGGTTCGCATAGATTAAACCAACTTGGCGACGAATACGCGCAACTTCACTTGATTCTGACAAAATTTCCGTCGCTTGGCCATCACTTCCCCCTTCGGGTTGGTGAATCATAATACGACTGTTTGGCAAAGCGATGCGTCTATTGTAAGTTCCTCCTGTAAGGATAAAAGATGCCATAGATGCGGCGGTACCCATACAAATTGTTGTAATACCGCTATTCAAGTACCGCATAATGTCATAAATACCGATTCCGCAAGTTACCGAGCCGCCGGGTGAATTGATATAAAGAAACAAAGCTCGGCTCGGGTCATCCGCGTTTAAATAAAGCATTAAACCAATAAGCTCGTTTGAGATTGTATCTTCAATTTCTTGACAAAGAAAAAGCATACGCTCACGATATAGCGCATTATACATGTTAATCCACTCCGGCTCAGGATTACCGGGAAGCTGATATTCTACATATGGGACCCCTACAGGCATAATCTTTCCTCCAGTTAACAAGTAGGCGTGCTTTTGTTATGGTGTCATTTCACCAGCACGCGCTTTAAGACGTGTCGCTTTACCGACACGGTCTCGTAAATAATATAGTTTAGCTCTTCGAACTTTCGCTCGACGAATAATCTCAACATTTTGCAGACTTGGTGAGTGAACGGGGAAAATACGCTCAATCCCAACACCTTGAAAAATGCGTCGAACTGTAATCGTACTACGTAAACCAGCACGACGTTGGGCGATCACAACCCCTTGATAAGGTTGCACACGTTGTTTATTTCCTTCTTGGATTAAAACCCCAACTTTTACCGTGTCGCCAATATCGATCTGTGGAAGAGTTGTCTTGAAACTTTTCGATTCAATTTTTTGAATCAGGGTATGTAAACTCATAGCCAAATTTCTCGATGAGTAAAGTAAAGCTCTCCGCGTCTCAGTCCGAAGGCCCCTTTGGGAAAGAGCCGCTGAAGCGGCACTCGAGACGAAGATGCTTTAGGTGGATGTATAGGATAGTATTAAGCAAGAATTTTTGAAACAAGACCCGCACCTACTGTACGCCCACCTTCACGAATTGCAAAACGCATTCCTTTCTCGATGGCAATAGGTTGAATCAGCTCAACAATCATTTTAATACGGTCACCAGGCATAACCATTTTTGCTTCTGTTCCATCATCAGCTTGGAAAGATTCAATCTTACCGGTTACGTCTGTTGTACGTACATAGAATTGTGGGCGGTACCCTGGGAAGAATGGAGTGTGACGACCTCCTTCTTCTTTGTTTAAAACATAAACTTCTGACTCAAATTTTGTATGTGGCGTGATTGAACCAGGTTTTGCTAAAACCATACCACGTTGAATATCTACTTTTTGAATACCACGAAGTAAGATCCCTACGTTATCACCGGCGATACTTTCTTCGAGAGACTTTTGGAACATTTCTAAACCAGTAACAGTTGTCGAACGCGTATCTTGTAAACCTACAAGTTCAACTGTATCACCAACTTTAATTTGTCCACGCTCCACTCGACCAGTAGCTACTGTACCACGACCGGTGATTGAGAAAACGTCTTCAATAGCCATAAGGAATGGTTTGTCTGTTTCGCGCGCTGGAGTTGGAATGTATTCATCCACTTTATCCATTAACGCATAAATTTTATCAACCCATTCGTTCTCGCCACGTTTTAGTGTTGCGTTTTCTGTTAACGCTTCTAAAGCAAGCAGTGCAGAACCTGTAACGATTGGAATGTCGTCACCAGGGAATTCGTAGTTGTCTAAAGTTTCACGAACTTCAAGCTCAACTAATTCAAGTAATTCAGCATCATCTACTTGGTCTTCTTTGTTTAAGAAAACAACGATGTTCGGTACACCAACTTGTTTCGCAAGAAGGATGTGCTCTTTGGTTTGTGGCATCGGACCGTCCGCACCAGAAACAACAAGGATTGCACCGTCCATTTGTGCCGCACCCGTAATCATGTTTTTAACGTAATCCGCGTGTCCAGGACAATCAACGTGCGCATAGTGGCGTTTGTCAGTTTCGTACTCTACGTGTGCCGTATTAATTGTGATACCACGTGCTTTTTCTTCTGGAGCAGAGTCGATATCGTCGTATTTACGACCTTTACCACCAGATGCTGCAGCTAACGCCATTGTAATAGCTGCAGTTAATGTTGTTTTACCGTGGTCAACGTGACCAATAGTACCAATGTTTACGTGCGGTTTCGTACGTTCAAATTTTTCGCGAGCCATGTAATTACCTCAACAATGAAAGAAAAAAGGGAAAGGGTAAAAGAAAGTTAATTCAGTTAGAAGTGGAGGACCAAAGATCCTCAAAGATTAGAAACGACTCGGCGCATTAACACGGTTTGATTCCGCCATACGACTTGTTTCTTCTTTTTTACGAATTGCTGCCCCAAGATTTTTGGAAGCATCTAAAAATTCATTGCTCAGTTTTGAAATCATTGTTCGTCCTGAGCGGTTACGACAAGCGGTAAGGATCCAACAAATCGCAAGAGTCGTACCCCGTGGTCCACTTACCGGAACCGGTACTTGGAACGTTGCACCACCACGACGTTTGGCTTTCACCTCAACGGCAGGAGTGGCATTACGAATCGCTTGCTCGATAACAACAACCGGATCTTGCTGTGTTGTTTCTTCGATTTGCTTCATTGCACCATAACATAGGCGGTATGCTAGGGATTTCTTACCTTTTTTCATCAGACGATTCACGATCATCTGAATTAATAAGTTTTGGTAGACTGGATCAGCAACAAGAGCTACCTTTGTTGGTTTATGTCGACGTGCCATAGAAAAATAAATTCACAAAATTAAGCTTTTGGTTTTTTCACACCATACTTCGAACGACTCTGGTTACGGACTTTAACAGCCGCAGTGTCCAGCGTTCCTCGGACGATATGATAACGCACACCGGGTAAATCTTTTACCCGACCTCCACGAACTAGAACAACTGAATGTTCTTGAAGATTATGCCCGATACCACCAATATACGCCGTAACTTCGAAACCCGTCGTTAGACGAACGCGGGCTACTTTTCGTAGGGCTGAGTTGGGTTTTTTCGGCGTTGTTGTGTATACACGTGTACACACACCACGACGCTGCGGACATGCCATTAAGGCAGGAGATTTTGTTTTATTAATAATCTTTTTTCGAGCATCTCGAACAAGTTGTTGAATTGTAGGCATACAACCTCTTCCGAAGTGAATAAATAACAGATTTTTATTGGACCAGAATACAAACATAGCGTATCCTCATCAGTTTCGTATAAAAATAAAAGGGCTACAGAAATTTAATACCACCGTATTAACCTTATGCAAATTAAGTTGGGAACAAAAAATTAAAGAACTTACTTATATTTAAAAACGTCTCCAATCCCAGATCCTAGCATAATTAGACCTTTTTTACAATTAACATTTGTTTATAAGGTAGGAGACAACCGGGATGCGTGCCCCCAATCAATTGGGGGCACAGTCAATATCCAAGAGTTTTGCGCGAAAAACGTGAGCTATTCAAGCAGGGAAAGCAGGACTTTATAGTGAAAAAACGAGAGGATCTGGGAAGAATCTATTAATTTCAATCAATAAACCCGCTGTGATAGTAAACCAAACGAGAGCAACAACAGGTGCCGTTGATAAATAAGTTGTAAAGTTTTTCATACTGGCTAAAGGAGTACGGAAAAACACATATCAAATACTTGAAGACCCGCAACACAAGCTTGCGAACGTCAAAGGATCAAAGTAAATAGATGTGTTTTTTATTCTGGGTTGCAGTTGACATCAATATCTTGTAAACTACTCTCTGAGAACAGTTAAACGGAATGTAGCGCAGCTTGGTAGCGCATCTGCTTTGGGAGCAGAGGGTCGCAGGTTCGAATCCTGTCATTCCGAGAACGTCCTTAGTTCAGTGGTAGAACGTTGGTTTCCAAAACCAAATGTCGTGGGTTCAACTCCTACAGGACGTGATAACAGATGGGTGAAACGCAAGAATAGAGAATACAACGCGTATTTTTTTGTTGATTTCTTCGGATAAATCAATTAAACCTTTTTACTCGAAAATATAACCCCAACGGGTATCGAAAGGGTTTCCTGTCAAAGACAAAAAGCCCTTTCACGAGACCAAAAGGTTCAAAAGCCTAAAAAGGCCTTAAAGATTTCCGTCGCGACTTGCTAATAAAACAACGACTAACGGACCAGCAGCTAAAACAAAGAATAAAGCAGCTAATTGGAAAACAACTTCAAAGTTCATAGTACGAGAGATTAAGTAAAGAGAACAGAGACTTTACTGGGTTATGAGTAGAGGGCGACGCCAAGGCGTACCGCTAAAACCCCAGTAAGTAGAGCCACGAAAAGGGCTACAAAAATATCACTATCTGTCAGTGGCATAATAAAAATCTTTTCCTAAAATTACAAAAAGACATCACCAGATTTCATTAACGGAAACTGATCGACGCTTGCCAAACAAAAGCTAGAAGAAGGAATAGAACCGGAATAACGGGTAATACGTCAACAATAGGGTCAAATGGTGCGTATGCTTCCGGTAATTTTGCTAGTAAAAGTACCATAAAAGTTCTCCAACGATATGTGTGAAGGCGAGAAGCAATGCTTGCCAAAGACAACAGGATTACTTCTCGTCTTCAAAAGAAAATGTTCGATCGCGAAAAAAGGGGAGTTTCGACGATTCGGCTTCGAGAGCCACGAAAAAGCTCGACTCCCTAATAAAAAAAGTAAAAAGGGAATGACTCAGTCGACAAAATTACTTCTTTTAGTGTAACAAAAACCTTCGAATAAAGAGAAGAAACAGCGCGTCTTTACTCTTGTATCTATTCGAAAAGGGGGTTTTGCCTTTGTTCGGATTCGAACCGACACGCTTTTTTAAGCACCGCGACCTCAACGCGACACGTCGACCGATCTTCGGTGCCGGGAAAAACGGTCGTCCACCACCTCTTCACTGTCTTTCAGGCGTGGACCTGGGTGAAGGCCCCCTTCAGAGGTGGTGACTGGGACGTTTGTCTCCCGGTTCGACTCCGGGGCGACGCCTTGAGACGTCCAGAGACGTCGGTCTGTCGTCGTTGCCCCTGGCCGGAGTCGAACCGGCATACCCCGAAGGGCACCACGACCTCAACGTGGCATGTCTACCATTCCATCACAGGGGCCTCAGAAGGAACCGGTCCCGGGACTGGACTATTCGGCGTGCCAGGAAGTCGATCAAAGACAAAAGGCGACTTTCGCCGCCCGAGAGCTTTGGCCAATCTTCGAAGACTGGCCGGAAGTTCTCATACTAGAGGATTAACCTTTTTTAGTTGCCGCGAATTCTTCTTTGTAGTCAGCGATAGCGCCCTTCAAAAGTGTTTCAGCTTCTTCATTTAATGCTGAAGTTGAAGCAATAATCTCCCCGTATTTAGCAACACGTGTCGCTAAATGACGACGGAAGCCTTCAAGGAATTGGCGTACATCACCAACCGCTAATGAGTCTAGGTGCCCGTTTGTACCGGCATAGATACTCGCAACTTGCTCCGCCACGGATAGAGGCGTTGCTTGTGCTTGTTTTAGTAGCTCCCGAAGACGGGCACCACGAGCCAATTGGTTTTGTGTTGCTTGGTCTAAATCAGAAGCGAATTGTGCGAATGCTTCAAGCTCTGCGAATTGCGCAAGTTCTAGTTTTAATTTACCAGCAACCTGTTTCATCGCTTTTACTTGAGCAGCCGAACCTACACGCGATACAGAGATACCAACGTTAATCGCTGGACGAATACCTGAGTTGAAAATATCAGCCGATAGGAAAATTTGTCCGTCAGTAATCGAAATTACGTTCGTTGGGATGTACGCAGAAACGTCACCTTCTTGTGTTTCAACAATAGGTAATGCTGTCATACTACCACCACCAAGCGCGTCGCTTAGTTTCGCTGCACGTTCTAAAAGACGTGAGTGTAAGTAGAAAACGTCTCCTGGGTACGCTTCACGACCTGGTGGGCGGCGAAGTAATAGAGACATCTCACGGTATGCTTGTGCTTGTTTCGAAAGATCGTCATAGATCGTTAACGTGTGACGACCTGTGTACATGAAAAATTCAGCTAACGCTGCACCCGTGTATGGTGCTAAGTATTGCAGTGTTGCGGGATTATCAGCAGTAGCAGCAACAATGATTGTGTAATCCATGGCACCACGCTCTGCAAGAGCGTTTACTACTTGTGCGATTGACGATGCTTTTTGGCCAATAGCCACATACACACACACTACATCTTTACCCTTTTGGTTTAAGATTGTATCGATCGCTACTGCAGTTTTACCTGTTTGGCGGTCACCAATGATTAACTCACGTTGACCACGACCGATTGGAATCATCGCATCGATAGCGATAAGACCAGTTTGTAGCGGCTCATAAACTGAACGACGTGCGATAATACCGGGTGCTGGTGACTCGATTAAACGGTTTTCGTTTGATGCGATTGCCCCTTTCCCGTCGATTGGACGAGCAAGTGCATCTACAATACGACCAAGGTAAGCGTCACCAACGGGGATTTGAGCAATCTTACCAGTGGCGCGAACTGAAGAACCTTCTTGAATTTTTAAACCTTTACCCATGAGTACTGCACCTACGTTTTTCGTTTCTAGGTTTAGCGCAATACCAATTGTACCGTCTTCGAATTCAAGAAGTTCACCAGCCATTACTTTTTCAAGTCCGTAAATACGTGCGATACCGTCTCCTACTTGGAAAACTGTACCTACGTTTACAACTTTAACTTCTTGGTTGTATTGTTCGATTTGTTGTCGAATAATACTACTAATCTCGTCAGGTCTAATTTTAACCATTCATAGACTCCTCTCATGTGACCCAAGAATCAGTTTCTGTGAAACTGATTTCGGTACGTTTTATATGTTGCCTGACATCCAGATCATTTACCCCCTATCAAAAGAGAGAGGAAAAGAATCCTTAGCGAGGTGTGTAATTCGTGAATTGAACAACGTTAAAGTTGTTTACAGATTCATGAAATGTTGCATCAAGGCGTCGAGTTAACTTCTCACGAACTTTTGCAAGTGCAAGAGAAATTACTTTTTGTGAAACTTGAGCAACAGCTTTTTGTTGTTGAAGAAGAAGAGTTTCTTCTTTCAGGGATTGAAGTCGTTCGGTATCGGCTTTTGTCTGAGCGGCAAATTGTGCACGTTCTTGATCAGCAGCTGTGCGACCTTGTTGACGAATTGTTCCGGCTTTTTCTTTTGCAAGATCCAACTGCGATTGCGCAGTCGCAAGTTTAGCTTTCGCTTCTTGCGCGCGCTGTTCCGCTTGTTGTAAAGCGTTTACAATTGATTGTCTACGGTTTTCGAGAAGAGAACGAATAGCGTCCCCAACGAAAGTAACAACAATCCCAACAACAACAGCCAAATTAATGATATTTGTCTCTAAAATGTTCCCATTGAAACCAAACCCTTCCCCAAGAGGAAGAGAAGTTAAGAGAATAAGATTATGCATACAAACCTCCCTACGTATGTTGTTGTGTTGACGAGTTTATGAGGTGGATGCGGTTGAAAACCATCATCCAATGAAAACTCGAAATGCGAATCTTACGATGCGAATGGGTTTGCAAATAATAAAGCAAGAGCAACAACTAGTCCGTAGATTGTTAGTGATTCCATGAAAGCGAAACTTAGTAGAAGTGCACCACGGATTTTACCTTCAGCTTCAGGTTGACGAGCAATACCTTCAACAGCGTAACCGGCAGCAGTACCTTGACCCATACCAGGACCAATGGCAGCTAGACCAACAGCAAGACCAGCAGCAATAACAGAAGCAGCAGCAACGATTGGGTTCATGATTCGTATCTCCAAATAGAATGATTAAAATGTATACTAACAAAAACTAATGAAGTAGAAAACAAAGACATTCTCTTTTCCACCTTGAACCGCTTTTTATAAAAGACAATTCTCAAAGAGTTTTGATAGTAGAGGGTAGGATTCCTGAAGAATCCATAGGGGTGTCATAAAACTATGACGGTGAATTAGATCTGTGGCGAAACCCGTGCGTAGGTGCGAAGCCCTTTCAGGGTGCGTAGGTGCGAAGCCCCACAGGGCAACCCCAACGGAGCCCGTGCGAAGCAACGTACAAAGCAATCCTACGATCTAATCTTGCACACCTTAGGTGAGCTCGTTGAAAAAGCCTTCCCAGAGATTTTAATGGTGATCTTCTAGAGATTCACCAATATACGCTCCAGCTAATGTCGAGAATACAAGGGCTTGGATCGCACTTGTGAATAATCCTAAAAGCATTAATGGGATTGGTACGACAAGGGGTACTAGAGCAATTAATACACCTACAACTAATTCATCCGCTAAGATGTTCCCGAATAAACGGAAGCTTAACGAGAGAGGTTTTGTAAAGTCTTCTAAGACGTTAATTGGTAATAAGAAAGCAGCTGGCGAAATGTAGCGCTTAAAGTAACCCAACCCTTTTTTACGAAAACCTGCATAGAAGTATGCGATGGATGTAAGAAGTGCTAAAGCAACTGTCGTATTAATGTCGTTCGTTGGGGCCGCTAGTTCACCGTTTGGTAACTCAATTAGGCGCCATGGGATCAAGGCTCCTGACCAGTTCGACACAAAGATGAATAAGAAGATTGTTCCTAAAAAAGGAACCCACGAAAGATACTCTTCTTCACCGATTTGGGTTTTAGCTAAATCACGAATAAATTCAGTAATATATTCAGTTAAATTTTGTAACCCTTCTGGCGCTTGAACTTTTAAATTTGAATTTCCTAAAAATGACACCGCCGCAATGATACCTAATACGATCCATGTCGTAATAAGCACTTGCCCGTGTACTTGGTAGGGTCCGAGCTGCCAATAAAAATGTTGACCTACTGAAACTTCAGCAATATCAAACACGGAATTGGTATACATGGTTTCACGCTACTCCAAATATGTAAAAAAATACTCGGAATTCTCATTAAAGCTCGACAAAGTTGTCTTGCTTAAAGTAATTCTATCTCTTCTTAGAATAGCCGTTCTTCTCCAGAAATGCAATTCCTCAGGTTACCTCGCACGTTGCTTCGCACGGGCCTTGGAGAGCCTTTGGAGGCCCTTCGGAGGGCCTCCGAAGGCTCAGCACGAGCCCTTTGGATAAAATACCCGAATTTGAGCCTCCGCCAAACACCCATTTCAGCACCAAAAATGACCCAAAAAGATTAATGTGAAATAACGAAAATGTCCGAAAACGGAGGTGCTCGAAACCCAATAAACATAAGGAAAAAAGTGGTGTTCAATAGGTAGTATTGTAAGGGTGTAATAGCGAGGTGTGTATACTCCATACACACCGAGCGTCTATTGGTATGATTTACTATGCATATTCGCCTTAATTGTGACTTAATTTCGTGTTATTACCTACAACGTGTTTTATATCTTTTTGATGACATCAAAAATGTCCTATCGGGTTACCCCGTTAAGATTATCCTTTGGATAAGATAGAGAAGACCGCTACCGAAGGACTCCGATAAGAGGTAGGTTATAATAGATTTTCTTCGAACGAGTGGTATAAGGCTATAAGAAGGTAAAGCTTGATCGGGGAGCGAGCTAAGCTTATACTAAATGACAATACCTAACACTGTAAACCGTATAAACATATGCGTGTGTGATGAGATCACGTAAAACTTATTTCGAGATTAGTAATTTCAAGATAGTATATGTGTGAAAGGGAAAACTGACTGCGTAAGTTCGCACCGAAAACCTTTCACAAGTGATTATTAACTATCGATTTTTTAACAAGGAGTTTAGAATGTCTGGTTCTACAGGAGAACGCCCGTTTTCAGATATTTTGACTAGTATTCGTTACTGGGTCATTCACAGTATTACAATCCCATCGCTATTTATCGCTGGATGGCTTTTTGTAAGTACAGGTCTTGCGTATGATGTCTTTGGTAGTCCTCGACCAAATGAATATTTCACAGAAGATCGCCAAGAAACACCACTTATTACAGACCGTTTTAACGCTCTTGATCAAGTGAAGAAGCTTTCTCAAGTCGATTAACTTTTAACCACACGTGTGCACCCCACACCCCTCGCATAGTCTGCGACTGCAGAGCCCTTCGGAGGGGTAGCATACCTTTTTGATGCAATCGATACTCATGTCTACAAAACAAACGACTTATCCGATTTTCACTGTTCGCTGGCTAGCAGTACATGCTTTAGCTGTACCGACAGTTTTCTTTTTAGGATCAATTACTGCTATGCAGTTTATTCAACGTTAGTGCTTTTTTACGCTTGAACTTTTATGTCTACGCCAAACCCAAATAAACAATCAGTTGAATTAAACCGTACAAGCCTTTACTGGGGTTTATTATTAATTTTCGTACTTGCTGTACTTTTCTCGAGTTATATCTTTAACTAACGGAACAACTCGATCCGCAGGTCGCCTGCGGATCGCCATTGTTCACGTATTGAAAAGCGCGTCGTTTTAAAGACGCAGCAATCTTTTCCATTTTCAAGGAGAAATACATAATGTCTAACACTGGAACTACTGGACGAATTCCTTTGTGGTTAATTGGAACTGTCGTTGGTATGGCCGCGATCGGTCTACTCGCTATTTTCTTTTACGGATCTTACGTCGGCTTAGGATCTTCACTTTAATGCTGGAATACGGAGTCGATCGTTGACTGCGTATTCCTACGCAGGCCTGAAAAAGCGACCCCAAAGCGTCTACTTGGCTATGAAGCACCACGACGACCGATTTCCTATTGTTTCCACGCCATGGGACCTTGCCGTCTTGACAGACGGCTCGATAACCCGTTTAATATTTAGTAAGAGAAAAAAATTTTACCTCTTTTGAAGGCGTTCGTAGCCAAGTGGTAAGGCAATGGACTGTGACTCCATCATTCGCGGGTTCAAGTCCCGTCGTTCGCCAAAAAAGAAACAAAAAACGAATCCGATCCGAGGGTTGCCCTGTGAGGGCTTACGCCACCGTCTTCGCACGGGCTCCGTAGGGCCAGACGTCTAATTTATAAAATGGATTTATAATGTGTACCTCTCCGTAGGGCCCCGACACCGGCTTTTTTTTCACCGGCTTTTTTTGGCTTCGCACCTACGCATGACGAGGGGAGGCTTGAAAAGCGGATTGCGGGGGTCGAACCCGCGACATCGAGCTTGGAAGGCTAGCGTTCTACCACTGAACTAAATCCGCATGCGCCAAAACGCCGCGTAGCCGCTTTGCGAGTGGTTGTAAAGAGTATATATGTTTGTGTATGCTGGGGCGGGAGGATTCGAACCTACGAATGCCGGAGTCAAAGTCCAGTGCCTTACCACTTGGCGACGCCCCACAATGAGAATTTATTGAATTTCTCTAGAGAAAAGTATCCCCCTTTTCGAACAAGATGTCAAGGCTGGCCTAGGGTCGGCTTTTTTCCCACTACCCTAGCCGTACCCAAGTCAACGTTTACCCTTTTTTCGACTTTGGGAACACTTTACATCACAAAAACCTTTGTGATATAATAACAGTAAAGCTGATAGATGCTTTTTCAGGATTATACAGCACATGAGAGGTCACGTTGCAGGAGACTTTTCAGCATTTCAAGAGTTTTGGCGTTCCGCTTTCAACCTTGGACTGATTCGATTCGTCTTGATTATAGAAAGCCTTTATAAGACCTTGACCTCTCTACACCTTCTTTTTAAAACACGCCCATTAGTCTTAAGGTATTTCCCCTCCCGAAACGCCTTCGGAGCCTTCGGAACGCCTTGGAACGGTGTTTCTATGACACTAAAACCACAGAGATCTTCTAAAATCTCGCATATATTTGATCTATTCTGGAGATTTGCATGACACGACTTCCACCGAGACCCCGTCCGGCCAAAAAGCCCCCAGTAACAGAACTGTGGGAGAAGCTTCGACCTGGAACCCCCCCACCGCGTTTACGACGTAGCCTCCCCTTCCTTAGTCAAGAAAAAACGGATACTGCCTTTCTAGGCTTTTTGGTCCGCTTAGTGCAACTAGAGCGGTTTAAAGAAGACGTAATTACAAGTCCAATCTTTGCGGCTTGGATTTTTTTTAGTATCGCTGGTTACTATACAACCCTTCGTGCTTTTTACCGCGATCAACTTTGGACGTACGGTGTCCGTCAACAACTTCCTGGAGTTGCGCATCAAATACAAAACCAACGTTTTACGACTTTTCAATACATCACAGCCCCAACAGCTGTTGAAAAGGCTCGCCGACTGGGAACGAGATTTTCGGAGTCGATCGAGACGGCGAGCCCGACAATTCAGTTTTTAGAGACGCCCTTTCTGAAACGATTAGACATGTACCCAAATGTGGCTTTATTCGAACTGACGCCACAATGGACAACACTCGTGGGGGAGAACTACACGACTGCACGTATTCAGCGGAAGCGCTCGAGAAGATCGTGGAGAAGAAGAGTTATTCGTCGACACACAATCCCTTTCCGTTCGACTATATCATCGATTAACTCTATTGAGTATAAACCGATTGGTCAAGTTGATCCATGGGCAAATAAGCGCCTCGAGTTTGATCTGGCCGATGAGGTACCAACTCGCCTTGATGATGCCTTTGGACTGCGTGCCGGTTTACAAGGTTCTCAAGGAAAACGAGCACGACCTTCTTTATTACGATCGATGTCAAATTTCTTTAACCCCGCAAAACGTGTGGTTACTGGCCCGTTTTCTGCGATGAACTCTCGCCTTTTGGCCTTCCAGACCGAGCCTGCCTTAGGCGAGTCGCAATCTTTAATGTACGGTATTCCGGTTACCAAGCCGGCAAACCCGCACATTCACCTGCCGCCATCGATGCTTGAAGTTACACCGCTCGCAAATCGGCTACGCACACGACCACTTCGTAAGGTGAGATCGTCGGGGCGTTCGCAAAGCGTCTACGCAAATCGAGCTGTTTCACCGAAAAAGCGCTCTTCACTTTACGCCCTAGGTCGTCAGTCTTTAATTGCCCTTGATAAGGGCTTTGGCAAAAAGACTGTAGTGTCTTTTGATTCAATCTTGAAGCAATTTGGTCGTCGAAATCGAAAAAAAGCTCTCTCACTCTATACCCAAGTTCGCTTTGACTCACTTGGTTTTTCGCCGTTACACCCACTTCGACAAAGGGCGTGGCTCTTCGACTTTGTCGGCTTAACGCGCAAAGAACTTCGTACGGCTGTACCGAAACAATTACCACCACCACCGGAACCGCCATTAGGTTATGAGGAGTACCGTGAACGTCGTCGAACGTTCTCGAAGACAAAAGAGAAGGGTGCCTTAGTGCAGACTATCCGACAAGGGTCGAATTTACTTAAATATCCAGAGAACACGAGCAGCTTCGTAGAAGCGTTACGCGAGTATCGCCGCGAGCTGGAGGCTTATCGTCTGAAAAAAATGGCGCGGCGTGCAGCGGAGCGTAAATACGCACCGATTCAACAAAAATTACACGATCTTCGTCAGTTTTGGAATGAGCAATTACCTCAAGGGTTACTTGAGCATATCCAAAAATTGCCGGCGAGTCACCTACCTTTGCCGAAAGGGGGAAAAGGGTCTCTGCTTCTGCGGAGCCCTTCGGAGCCTTTCGGATCGGATGAGTATGAGCGCACGCCGGGTTCCCTTGACTGGTTTGCGCACCTACCAGTGACACAAAGCGAGTGGCTTTCTCTTCTTCGTGATTTGAAGGTACGTGTCACACCGGAGGGCGCGCCTTTAACGGTCGACGATACGCGAGCTTTATTACAAAAGCTCTTTAAGTCGAAGTTTAGAAAACCACAACACTTCGAGGTCGGTCGTTTAAAACGAATGTTTTTACAATCGCTAAGACGCTCGGTGCGAAAAAACAAGATCAATGTGAACGAGACGCAAGGTATGCGTGATTTTTATCGTGGTTTACACCGTCGTGGTCTTTCTGCAGGACCGGTGATGAAGACTGAGCGTCAATTGTTCATTCGTCGAAAACGTTATCAACCCCTACCTGCCTCATGGCGCATCACGAAGCCGCTTCGCGCTCGCGTAAAGCGTCTAAATATCTTGAAGGATCGTCGATTCTACGCACCGATGACGGATTGGATGGACTATACGTATAGTCGCGAGCTGGCCAACTACCGATTTAAATTGCCTAAAGGGGCTGAATTCCATTGGGCTTTACACGCGCACAATCTCGCAGCTAGTGCAAGAACGACGCAAGAATTTGTGGACGCCATTGCCCCTCAATTGGCGAAAATCCAACCACTTTACCGCGATTATATTGATCCCCGTGCAACTTATCGACCAAACAGCTCAGGAGCTGAGGACTGCCTTTCCCGTGCTCAGGAATTCCGCGAGGCCCTTTACACCCAAACGCACGCCTATTTACGCCGCGTTGAAACGAGTGGCGTGTTAAGCGAGTTGAATGCCACGAGCAAAGGCTGGAAGTTTGTCGAAAAACTGCAAGTGGTCACAAATCTTCGACGTGTTTCGAACGACCTGGCTCAGGTCATTCGTGAACAAGGCTCCCTCCCAACGGTTAGCCGGTACCGTCATAATTGGTGCCGATCACAACCGGCTATGAACGGGTTCTTATTCCCAGATACCGATCGGAAAACGCTGCATAATCAGATACAGATGTCGAAGTCGCGATATAAACTTGGCTCTACATCTTTGTGGGACAGCTTCCAAGCCCTTACGAGTGCGCGTCCGTTGGAAATTATATTACCCCCAGGGTACCGGTTATTTGTGTCACGTAGTTTACCTGATTTTAGTCGCCCAGGAGCCACGGATTATCGTCCAGTTAAAATCTTTCCGAAATACGAAGTACCGCGCAAATCATCATTATTGCCGTCTTATGACGTTTTGGAGAAGTATTACTCGGATCTTGATGTCTCATTCTTACTCGATAAACCAAAACCGAGACTACGTCGTGAGCGTTTGATTTTAGATTTGGAAAGTGACATTCGCGAGACAATCGGAATTGGCCCGTATTCAAATTATTTTCAATACCCTAAAACACTTGCTCGTAAAAACGGGGATATTGATATATCACCTACGGTTTTGCACCTAATTCAGAATTATTATTTAGGTGCACAAAACTGGATTAAAGACATGCCGCGTAACTTCTTGGGTTTCCAAGGGTTTGCACGGGGTGATGTGGCTTCACCATTCCTACGTGAAACACAACGAGAGCAGGTGAAATCTTACTCAACGGTTTATGAGAAAGCGCTCTTTGCCGGTCCAGATGAGGGGGCTCGTTTACCGTCACAATTAGAGGGCGGTACAACGATACCGTCGGATCTTTCTCGGATGATGGCTGCTTTTGGGAAAGTGGGTTTTTTCCAGAAAAAACATTACCCGGTGGCAAAATATACGTCTCATTTAGAGGCCTACCAAATTTTAACCTTACCGCAATTGTCGATGGACGAGTGGCATGGCATCTTTAAGACAAGCCTTGAACGGGCTCGTATAACCGGTGAAATGACACTAAGTTTAGATATCCCACCAATTCAACCGGTGGTTTATCACCGTCCTAACGCCTTTGAGGGTAAGATTCACGTGGATCTGTTGGCAAGTCCAGAGAAACAACGTTCCCAAGCGGTCGCTCAGATTTTACTACTAGCCTCTGAGGCGAAACTCGGCTCCTACAACATTTTTGACTATGTCGGCTCTCGTGCTCTGCACGCCGCGAATCCGTTCCCAACGCCGGGAACGGTGCGTAATATTCTGCCAATTTTCTGGCATTATTCGGTACCGAGTTTTGCAACAGTCGAATCAACGCCCCCGTCAATTTATAGTTGGATGCAGCAACGAAGCTTAACGAACGTTGCACCGACGTGGGAAGGTGCGGAAGTTTTTATTGCGGGCCGAAAATTGCAACGTCATCCGTTTAAGCGACTTAATCCGTTTAAGCCGTTTGTCCCCGTATCGACTGCAGTCGAGATGTTGGGTAGTGAACCTGAGATTCAAAACTACGAACCCGTAACAATTTATTCGTGGTTCATCTTCAGCCAATTCTTAATTGTACCTTTCGTACTGGCGTTAACTCAGTGGGTGAAATTTATCGTTATTCGTGATTTCTACATCGAGTTGCACTATCGCATTTATCCACTCTTTAAGTCGGATCCGTATACTGTGAGTACTCTTGCGAAGAGCCTTCGTGATTGCTACCACTGGACTGGGCAAGTTCCGTACCGACCTTTCCGCATCTTTCGAGATATCAAACGCCGCTTTACGAACATTGTGGGGATTGAGCCAGACGTGCTTTGCCGTTCTGCAGAAATCGCCCTCAGTTTACGTAATAGAGGGCGTGGCGGTCCGGCATCACCGAAGGGCGTACTGCTTTACGGACCTCCAGGAAACGGGAAAACATTCCTCGTGCAAGCGATTGCCGGGGAGGCTCAGGTGCCGTTGATCGCACTGACAACCTCGGAGTTATTAGATAAGCGCAAGCACAGCTCTTCTGTGGAAGGTCTTATCGATGCGTTTAAACTGGCTAAAGAGTTATCGCCGTGTATTCTTTTTATTGACGAGATTGATGGTCTCGGCATGAAACGTTCGTCAATGCTTGCTCAAGAGGCTGAATCACCAAACCCAGAAGACGGTTTATGGCCCTTTGTTCGAACTGTGCCACCGCGCACAACGATCCCATTCATTGCCCGTGGGAAGTTAAGTAAGGCGTATGCGGATGCAGCGAATACGAACCCGCTTCTCGCGCAGAAAAAACTGCGCGAACGTTCAATAGAGGGATTACTGGACCGTAAACACTATAACATCGACACAGAAGATGATTACCGTCCCGAATACCCGATCTATGAGGTTCCTGAACCGCGTAAGGTAGTATCACCGACAGCTTCTGCACGTGTTGCCCTCGTAACGTCGTTCTTATCACTGATGGATTATTTACGGCCTCAAGACGGGATCGTGGTGATTGGGGCGACAAACCGTATGTCGGTACTTGACCCTGCGGTTCGCCGTTCGGGCCGTTTAGATCTTCATATCCCGATCAATGCCCCCGCGGACGAACGCCGTATTGAAATTATGCGCTACTATACGTCTCGCTTAGGTCTGCAGGAAACAATTCCTTGGGATTACATGACTGAGCGTACACGCGCCTACAGCGTCTCTGATCTTGAAACGATGGTTAACCAGTCGGCCATGATCTCCATTCTGAAGGGTCAACAGCACACCCTCGACAGTTTGGAAGATGCCCTAGACACGACAGCACGTCATCGCCATATTCGTGCCAACCGTATCCCATATCCAATCGTGAAAAAGCTCCCTGAGCACGATCCTTTGTTCTTTGTACGTATTAGTTATTATCAAGCGAGTCGTGCGTTAGTGCATAATATCCTGCCGGATCACCCGTCATTACCCTTTGTGCAAATGCAGCTTGAACCGTTTGCGCCGGAAGTGCCGATTGAAAAGCTGGTGCGCCGTCCGTATACGTTGCAAGGTTTGGAAGATCGTGTATCTGCGATGCTCGCCGGAAAAGCCGGTGAGTTCTTATTACTCTACGGATGTCCGTTCAAAACACAAGAAGAGATCAACGAGCGTCAATTGTTTGAGTCAAACCTTGGTATTGAAGAACTCGGCTACGCGGTAGATTTAGCCTATGCGATCGTCGACCAATGGTTACTTATCGACGATTTTTCACTCCCGATCCGAAAAGCTTTAAAGCTTCGAGAAGGGGATAATGATGAGATGTTCTTTGAACCGGGTGGTGATATTGGACGACCGCACTTCCTGCGTTACAGCCTCGAAAATACAGCAAAATTACACTCCCGCCAGACGAGACTTCAGACGTCGATGTTTGATAAGAAATTCCGTATCCATAGCAACTTTATGGATACGGTACGTTGGTTTGCGGAGACGAAAGGGTCGATGAATGTGATTACGGAGCATTTCGTGAAATGGTCGTGCTTATTTTCCCGGCACCCGTTTGAGCGTAATGTGTGGGAGCCGTTGGATCAGTACTACTCGAATCGTCCGCACTTTAAAGTGATTCGTCCGTCGAAACCAAGTCCGAACGATAAGATGACTGAAGTAAAGGTACATCCAACTTTCCCAGATTTAGCTCTTATCGATCGTGACTATTTAATGCAAGCTGTCATCTTAAAATGTTTTAACAACGCCTTAGAGTTGTTGGATAAACACCGTACGATTGTTGATCGTATGGCGGACCATCTGCTCCATAAGAATAAATTACGCTCGTTTGAGATGCATGACTATATTCAAGCCTACACAGCTGAACTTCGCGATATCAAGCCGGAAACAAAAGTTAGAACAGTACCAGGGAAGGGCGAAGTGCCTGACCTTCGTAAACAACCTAACAGTCGTCTTCGTACGGTTAAAGGTCGTGTCTATGTCGAAATCGACCAGTCGTGGGGCCCAGAATCGCTGAAACCTTATACGAAGCGTATTCCAATGCAAGCTTTTGCCGAGGGTAATACAAACAGTGAGGTCTGGTCGGACGAACGGATTCCAGCGATTACCTTTGACGTGTGGCGAAAACCAATTCAAGAACGCGATTTTTTAGCGAAACTTGATAGTCGTTTCCGAGATCAACGTCAAAACTACGCGAAACGTTATGACAATGTTCGTCAGCTTCATCAAGAGCTTTTCCGCATACGAATTGCGGAGATAAACGCCGAACGCGACACGAAATACCGCTTTGTGGAAGACGTATTACTTGCCATGGTCCCTCCCCTTGAGGACTACATCCGTCAATTGAACGAGCGCGCGAAGGCACGCGTTCAATTGAGTGGCGAAGACCAAGTTGAAAATCCGCCGACAACAACGTCGGCGATGGACCAGAACCTTTCTCTAGAAACAACGGAGGACGCCTCTTCGGCGCCTCCGGAGGCGCCTCCGGAAGACACGGATTTATTTTAATTTTAACAGAATCATGATAAGTTGTTGCGCCATTTTGTAAGACTTGACAGGCGAGTAAAGCCTTTATAGAATACTCAGTGAGTAGAACTAGGCGGCTTACTTTTTGAAAAAGGTCGATCTATTTGGTGCTCCAAAGGACGTTAACCTTTGTTAAAAAATTGACGTTAAAAACGAGCGACAACAATCCTCTCGCGAAGCGGCTACGCGGCGGAAAGGAAAAAAAGACACACGTTTGAAATATACGGTATACTAAATATATAATTAAGATTGCCGTTATCGACGTCACTGTGATTGTGATCTTCACACTGCTCGAAAGAGCACGTTTAATTGATCATTATGCGCTTTGACAGGATATGATTCTTGCGTTCTTTGGATATCGAATTTTATGACTCTTATTTTCCAACTCACTTTATTTGCATTCATTGCTTTATCATTTCTTTTAGTGGTGGGTGTACCTGTTGTTTTTGCTTCACCAAACGGTTGGGTTGAAAACAAGGGAACTGTTTTCTCAGGTCTTGGATTATGGCTTCTTCTAGTTTGTGTAGTAGGTGTTTTAAACTCATTTGTAGTTTAATGCCCGGTGTAACAAGAGCTTCCCTAGACTTTCTTCATTGATGTGTTCGCGGACTTCGTTCGTGAGAACGCATCATGTTTGTAATACTTTTTGATAGGATCAGTACCTTCAAATTTGCCAGGAAGCAGGCTTGAACTGCTGACACGAGGATTTTCAGTCCTCTGCTCTACCAACTGAGCTATCCCGGCAGTTTGGGATTCTACGGATACCCTCGACCTATGTTTATTATTGTACCAGTATCAACAAATAAACCGCAAGAGGTGAGGTAGACATTTGGTATTTTTGATTTCAAAATGCCACGGCATCCGGCATCGCAGCATAGCACGCTTACTGATAAACACGAATAAGACAGAGCAATCTATACACCCGAGAGAAGGAGGGTGTTGGTTCGTGATCGTGACCAAATTAAAGTGAGGGGGATTAGAGGGATCTGAGGCTTAGGTATCTTAGATTTAAATACACCATTTACCAGTGGACTGTTCGTATTATGTTGCAAACGGCTTGTTCGGGTCGTTAACAACACATGAACCTTCATTCTGCATACCCATTCGATTTTGGTAGGTTCTATTAATGCTCATACTTTTTCAGCAGCTATTTACGCTGTTTCTCATCATTTTACTTATGACTCAAACTCCAAAGTCAAACTGGTTGACTAAGAAATTATACGATACGGGATATTTTGGCTCGTACCGTAACGTGCAACGAATGCTTTTTGCTGCCACAATTGGTTCGGTCTTTTTATTCTTTGCTTCGATTTATCACGCCCGCACACCGGCACCAGACGCTGCGTCTGGACGCCGTGCCGATGTTGCCCACGAATCACCAAACAACAAACCAAACGGTGTATGGGATGGTGGTACTAGTGATCGCGACAATGGCAAATCGCTTAAAGAACAAGATACGCGAAATAAAGACGGTCTTAAAAACCAAGAAAACAAAAATCAATCAGACGATCAAGACTAATTTATTTTGGAAGACTGATTTTATATTCCGGTCCTCTGATGATCCCTTACTCACCATTTGAGAGCTTCCTAGGTGCTTTTTCTACGTATAAGAAGGATTTTCTATTGCGTGGAAGCGCACCCATGGTGAGCATTTCTGGCGGTCAAGATTCTATTTTTTTAGCTTGGATCGTCTTTCATTTTCAAAACGAGCGACAACTCTCCCCCATTTGGTTATATTACAACCATTTGTGGCATACGGAAGGGTTTTTTCATGGCGTCCATTCTTTGCGCCTCGCTTTTATTTTTGGATGGCCCGTGCTCTATACGCTACCCTTTCATCCTGTTTGTGATGAAGAGTTAGCTTGGGAGTTTCGTCAACGACTGCGCCGTCGACTTTGCACCTTTTACGGAACGAGTGAGGTTTTGTTAGGGCATACGAAAACTGACCAAGTGGAGTCCTTCCTTTTTCACCTTTTTCGGGGATCGATGCATCCGGGGTCTTTTTGGCCGGAGCACCGGCGTTTTTCTTCGCTGCCCCCCGTATCGACTGCAGTTGAAACAACCCCTTCTAGCCTTTTTGCTCTTGAACGTTTGAGGGTAGACTGGGCGCCGCCGACCTATTTTTCGAGTGCATGTGATACCGTTCGCATGCGCAGTCTTTTTTAGGAAACCTTCGCCATGCCTGTTTTTCGCACAAAAGCCGTAAATATGAAAGGGTCCTATGTTGTTAAGAGGCCTTTACTAGACTTTGCTCGCAGTGAAGTGACTTTTTTAACGACCTTAGAAGAGTTACCAATCTCAGTTGATTCCACGAATCAACTGGGAGGATCGAGTCGTTCCCAAATTCGGCATTTGCTGGTTCCGTTAATTCGTCAATTAGGTTTTTCTTCTTTTTTAGAAGATCTGCCGATTCCTGGGACGTTTAAAAATGAGTTGACCGGGACTCGAACCCGGAACTAATCGGTTAAAAGCCGAATACTCTACCATTGAGTTATCAACCCAAGCAACATATGACATCTTTCTGTATTTTTGCCTATATGTTTAATCTTACGCGGCTTAAGCGTTTTTTGCAAATATTTTATAAAAAGGGTTAAGAACGTATCAGCCCCATCTCGGAACCAAAAATTAGTATACTTTTCTCTAAAATGTGATATACTCAATATGCTTGTGACTATTTTTTGTCACATTGAATCTTCTCTAAAAAGAAGACTACTCTTTCTTTATCAAAAATTTTAACAATTTCGAATTTTATGGCTGTTCCTAAAAAACGTTTATCTAAATCTAAAACGCAATTACGTAAAACAAAATGGAGAGAAAAAGCGATCGAGCAGGCGAAAAAAGCCTTTGCTCGTTCATTATCTGAATTTAAAAAGCGCCCTGCTCAAGAAGGCGAATAGTTGCATCCCTTTTTCTTTCTTCTTATGACTTTACTTCGACGAAGATTGCCTTGGCTATTCGACCTACAAAAGAAAAACATTCCATGGATGTGGATTGGCGTATTAAGTTATTTAGGTTTTATTTTAGTGTTACCGATTACGGTTTTAATTTTGCACTCGAGTAAAGCCCTCTTCTTTGACTTTTGGAGACTTGCAACTTCTGCAAAAGCCCTGTCGGCTTACCAAGTAACCCTGTCTCTCGCTTTTTTTGCTGCACTGGTCAACGGCTTTTTCGGCTTTCTCGTCGCTTGGGTTCTAGTTCGATACGACTTTCCGGGCAAAAAATTAGTTGATTCCGTTGTTGATTTTCCTTTCGCCTTACCAACTTCGGTTGCCGGGTTAACCTTAATGACTATTTACAACCCGAATGGGTGGATCGGTCGTTGGGGTAAGGAGTTAGGTATTTCCCTAATGTATAACCGTACCGGGATTGCTTTAGCGATGCTCTTCGTCTCTTTTCCCTTTGTGGTTCGTACGGTTCAACCAGTTTTACAGGCTTTGGACATGGAGTTGGAAGAAGCGTCTTGGACTCTGGGAGCGTCGCCTTGGCGCACGTTCTGGCGTGTTATCTTTCCACCGGTATTTCCGTCGTTTTTGACAGGAATAACGCTCGCTTTTTCCCGTGCTTTAGGTGAGTACGGTGCCGTCGTCGTCGTGTCGTCGAATATGCCTTATAATGATTTATTGGTGTCGGTTTTAATTTTCCAAAATTTAGAGCAATATGAACACCTTACCGCGACAGTTATCGGCACCGTCTTTCTTTTTTTAGCTGGGATGATTCTTTTAAGTGTGAATTGGTTCCAATCTCGCTATCGAAAACTCCGCCTTTAACCCTAAAATCCTGTCCACAGAGACGTGGACGTGGGTAAAACCACGACTACCGTTATTCGTTTTGGAGAAAAAACCTTTATGTCTTTTGTTACTGCCGTCAGAGACTACGTTGACTTAATCAACGCGAACTTTGACTCGTTTCATCAAACCTTTGGCAGTGAGATGACACTTGCAGCCTTTACAAAAGTAACGGCTTTATACCTTTTGCAAAGTTTAAAAATCGCATTCCTTTATGTTTTTACGCTGCAATGGTTACGTGATCTCGCTTATTTGCCTGTTATTATTCCGGATTTTACCTTCGATATTTTTCGGACGGTCTTCGTCAAGTATCCGAGTTTACCGGTCACAACTTCAGCTATGTCCTTTTTCTCGGGGGCACCCACGCTAGTACAAAATAAACTAGTGGTTGGGTTTTTTAATAGTTTCTTCGCTGCCCTTCCTTTAACTTTTGCGCATTTAATAAGTGCCCGTCAGTTTTACGTGAAAGGGTGGCGGGCTGCGGCTGCGACTAATGCAGGAATCATCGCCGGTCATATGTTCTTTTTGGCCGCTGTGCTTTTTGGGTGGCGTCCTGTGCTTATGCCTTGGCTTAAATTTGAACCGGGGACTTTCCTGATTGCGATTGTTGTGACGTATTATACAATCAAGTCAACCTTTGGTCGCTCCGCCTTTCAACAAATAGTAACTATTCCCGACTACGCAAAAACGGCCGGTGTTGGGTTTTTGCTGATGCTATGTGACCAAGGTGTATTGTTTAAGTACCTGAGCACTTTAACGGGTGGTTTAGAGCCAACATACCTTGAGCCGATTACCGGGACAGCTGCTTCCTCATTAACGCAACAGAATGTCTTGTACCTTTTCGGTTTTCTTTTCGGAAGCGTAGCCTTTACGGGTTTTTTCTTTTGGCTAGCCGCGGGCCTTCGTCAAGCGATCGCAACGATGATGAACATAAGTTATATCACCTTCGCTGCTCGAGTTAACTCTTTAAGTCAAATTGCTTTTATCGCGACGCTCTGTATTAGTCTCTCATTTTACGGATTAGATTTTTTATGCGCAAAACCTTTAGGTTTTGTTCCTTATGATCGCGCTCTTGTTCCAGGCACGTTTGCCTCGTACACCCTGGAAGATAAACAACTGGGTATTCGTGGGGTCCCGTCGAGACAAGAGGCAGTTGATATTACGCAACCAGACGTTGCCGTGACGAAACAACAAAAAGCCCAACTGAAGAAAAAATCGATTTTAAATAAGCCGATTTTCCCGTTGAATCAAGATTTCGACCTATCTTCATTTGATCGCGGTGTCTATTTGCGACAAGCTGTGGGTTCTATACACGAAACAAAGACCCTTGAAAGTTACCGTATTCCCACTTCTGAGTTTTGGGCTTCGCGGACTATTCGTCGAAAAGTGCCGCGCGGTATATTCGCTCACCTGCTGAGGCTGCAAGATCGAGGTTTCTTCACGAGGCTCCAAGAGTCGCTTGGGTTCCGAATGGGGCGTGAACCACCGGAAAACACACGCGAACAACGTGAACTTGACGCAAGTTTACAGTCACGAATCTTTAAGTCAATGCGCCGTTGTTTTGTTTTAGCGCAGGCGGGTTCAAATCAAAGATTTGATCAATTTAAAGTCTATTTTAACTCGACGGACCCGTTTACCGCGTTGGACCCGGTTACGGGGCAGGGCCACCCTGGGCCGAAGTTGACGAAGACGCAACTTAAGATTGTAAAACAGATGGATGCTCTGCTCAACGTATCACAACCAGAGCGTGAGGCGAACCTGGACCGTCTGGATCAGTTGGTCGACAAGTATGCAAAAACGCAGCTTGACTATCGCGAAGCTACCTTTGCGTCACGTTTCAATTTAGTGGAAAATATGACAGCAGACTTCTTCGAGGGGCAGAAAAAGCCCCAAGTGAAGGCGAAACGTAAACTGTCGATGTGGCCTTACATGTTTGGTTATGTTCACGAAGAAGATGGGAATAAAGCGCTTAAACAGCGCGTGCTCCACAAACGTCTTCGACAGAACCCGTATGTGGTAACGCTTTTCCGCTCAGATATCGATACATTCTTAAGCCGTCAGCCGAAGGACCAACTCCTCACGGCCAAGGAGGAGGCTGAGCTCTTCTTTAAACGTGTTATGATGAAAAATCTCGTGCAGACGAAGCTACAAAAAAGTCGATTACAAAACCCACTGCTTGCCTTGACCTATAAGGGCGGTAAGAGCCTTTCCTCAAGGGCCTATAACCATCAATTTAACGGAACGTTTAAAGTCGTTCGTCAATTCCTGCGTACGGACTTAGACCTCATGGATAATCGCGACTCGTCTCGTATCATGAAATTCGATATGCCTCTTTTTAGGGGGACTAAGGACAAAATGACGAGTGTCCATGAAGAACTGTTCCAGCAACTTAACGAGAAAAACGGTAACAACCAATCATCGACGAGTGTCTCCGAAACAAGACCGCGTCGGGCAAATACGCGACCGTTCTATGCTGGGTGGGACGATGATCGCCGTGCCTTTGTACTGACGAACCGATTTTTACCGGTTCGGGTTACTTCGCGCGCTATGCGTTTTAATGAAAAATACCCAGAATTCGCACCATTTGACGAGCTGGGTACAAAACGAAAATTGAAGGCAAAAGTGACGAAGAAGGGTATTAAACGCATCGCGTTTACGACTTGGCCCATTTCACAACGAATTGCCCAAGACCCGTTGTTATACCGTAGTCACCCAAGCGCTTTTATGGCGGATACTCCAAATCGTCACGACGTTCGTCTTCCTTCGCGTGACGAACTCTCGACAAAGGCTGGTCGTAAGAAAAGAAGCAAGGCACGCAGTGAGCGTGCTTTGATTCAGCACTTCATTCCTGACTTCGATTTCCGACCACTTCAAGTTTTATTCGAAGAAGCAGATCGACCAAACGTCGATATCAAAAAAGCGCGAAGCATCGCGAAGCGTCGTACTGACGAGCTTTCTCCGTCCGACGAGGGCGAGGTAGGCTACTCTACGATGGATCGTTGGCCTGCTGGTTTTATTGTTTACCACAAACCTGAGAACGTTTGGTGGTTAGAAGAAAAACCACCTGTCCCGTTTGCAGACCGTGGTGGTTATGTTTGGCCGGGTCATGAGCAATTAAAAATTAACATGAGACGCTACCTTCCACAATGGAAAGCACCGGCCTTTAAAGTGCAGAACCCCTTTGCTAAGTTGGCCAAAGACGTAAAAGATTAATGTTCGTTTTTAGAAGCAACCGTCGAGATTGTTATATTGATTAGTCATTCAAAGGCCCCGATGTCGGGGCCGGAGACGATCAGTAATGGCCTTTAGTACAGGCTTTACGTATACGCTTGTTGGTACTATCGCCCTGTATAGGGTATTATAAACTGTTGAGAAGAGAATTTTCTTACTACATCCAAAAATTATTTATGATGGAACGCTGTACTCGCGTATTACGCGCTGCACTTATTGCTCCTGTGCTTGTAATGACGTTTATGTTTGTCGGTCCACTGGAACCGGCTCAAGCATATCCTGTTTTTGCGCAACAAAACTATAAAGTACCTCGCGAGGCGAACGGTCGTCTTGTGTGTGCAAACTGCCACTTAGCCCAAAAACCTGTTGAAATCGAAGTGCCACAATCGGTACTTCCCGATACAGTGTTTGAGGCTGTTTTAAATATCCCTTACGACCAACAAGTAACGCAAGTTCTTGGGAATGGTAAAAAGGGTGGTTTAAACGTTGGTGCTGTTTTAATCCTTCCTGAAGGGTTTACGCTTGCTCCTGCGGACCGTGTTCCAGAAGAGATGAAAGCTAAAGTAGGTAAACTATACTATTCTCCATACTCAGAAGAACAGAAAAACATTTTAGTTGTTGGTCCAGTTCCTGGTAAAAAGTACAGTAAAATGGTTGTGCCTATTTTATCCCCTGACCCGACAAAAGATAAGTCTGTATCTTATTTAAAGTACCCGATCTACTTTGGTGGTAACCGAGGCCGTGGTCAAGTGTATCCAGACGGTTCGAAGAGTAACAACACGGTATACACAGCGCCTGCTGCTGGTACGATCACGCAGATCGAGCCAAACGCTGAAAAAGGCGGTTTCTCTATTACAGTCGAGAAAGCAAACGGCGACAAGGCGGTTGAAATCGTTCCAGCCGGTCCAGAGTTACTTGTAAAAGAAGGTCAGAAAGTTTCTGCGGATCAACCATTAACGAACAACCCAAACGTTGGTGGTTTCGGTCAAGAGGAAACGGAAATTGTTTTACAAAACCCTGCCCGTATTCAAGGTCTGTTATTATTCTTTAGTTTTGTTGTATTAACACAAGTTTTCTTAGTTCTGAAGAAAAAACAGTACGAAAAAGTACAACTTTCAGAAATGAACTTCTAAGACCTCACTATCTCTCGCTTTGAAAGGACCTTCGTTTTTGGAGGCCCCTTCGGGCTGGGTGTCCCCGCAGGGGCTCCGCAGGGCCTTCGAAGGCCCGGAAAGAGCTTTACCCGCCATTCATAAAGACGTATAAAGGGGTACATTTTGCAACTTGGGTTGACTCGAAAGGGCTTTACCCGGTATATTATGAGAGGGGTAGTAAAGCCAACTTTAAATCTCCGAGGCTTTCAAAACATAGGAAGATCAGGGTACGAAAGAGCCTAAAAACGGGCTATTAGTTCAGTGGTAGAACGCGCCCCTGATAAGGGCGAGGTCACTAGTTCAAGTCTAGTATAGCCCACCATCAAAAAGAGTGATGGTGCTGGGGGTATAGCTCAGTTGGTAGAGCGCTGTCCTTGCACGGCAGATGTCAGCGGTTCGAGTCCGCTTACCTCCACCACACGACGTATTGATTGAGTTTTCCCATTCTCAGAGGGCGTGTGAACTTTGAAAAAAGAAGAATAGTTGTTGAACTTGACAATCTTTGGAATTCAAGGTAGATTGAAAGATGGAAGGTCAAATAACCTAAGGCTTACGAAGGATACCTAGGCATTCAGAGCCGATGAAGG
>Ga0114930_10000078_pt1:72500-99831 | contig 99831 bp, 73 predicted proteins | sample AnhtaG_FD_87300 | JGI IMG/M metagenome (GOLD analysis project Ga0114930, IMG submission 87300) | Deep subsurface microbial communities from Anholt, Denmark to uncover new lineages of life (NeLLi) - Anholt_01485 metaG | ecosystem: Environmental > Aquatic > Marine > Oceanic > Sediment...
CATTCTTCGTTGCTGAAGTATTCACTGGTTCTCCAGGTAAATACGTAAGTTTATCGGAAACAATTCGCGGTTTCAACATGATTCTTTCTGGTGAATTCGACGCACTTCCAGAACAAGCATTCTACCTTGTAGGTACTCTTGATGAGGCTATTGAAAAAGGCGCGTCGTTACAATAACGACTTTAACGATTTTCTTGCCCGTTGATCTTGCTTCGCACTCCGTAGGGCCTGAAAGGGTTAGGCACCCCTGCCAAGTCATAACGTTCGACTGTCTTTTATTTAATCATGAGGAATATGACATTACAAGTTAGAATTTTAACGCCCGATAAGTTATTCCAAGATACATCAGCCGATGAAATTATCTTACCGACAAACTCGGGCCAAATGGGCGTCTTAACGGACCACGCACCGTTAATGACCGGCTTAGACGTTGGTGTGATGCTTATGCGTCAACAACGTGAATGGAAGTCCTTCGCACTGATCGGAGGTTTCGCCTACATTAAACAGAATCGAGTAACGATTCTTGTGAATGAGGCTGAAGACTCTACCGCAATTGACGCGACGGAAGCCGAACAAACGTACGAAAAAGCACTTCGTGTATACGAAGAGGCCTCTGGTAAAAAGCAAAAGGTGGACGCAAATATTGCCTTAAAGAAAGCTCGAGCGCGTTTTCAAGCAGTAAAAGCTTCGGCTTAGGCGTCTTTTTTGAATTATCCTTGTATCAGAAAAAAGATAGGGAATCTTTTTAGATATACCAAAGCTTCGATTTAGCCCTCTACGCTTGTATTTTTACAAGCGTGTGTTATACTAATTTTAGGAAATAAGGGTTGAATTAAATCTCTTCCCAATTTAATTCATCGGACCGGATACCTCGCGAGTATCTAACGGAGGATTAGATCGGCAAGAAATATCGCTCTCTATAAAATATTATAGAACTTGTGTTCTATGACGCAAATAAGGATTGGTCTCGGACCTTTGCACACGTTGTAAAGGCCCACCAAAAATTTTTGACGGCCAAGTATTTATTTGCGTCGTCTCGCATATGGGTTAACAACCCATATGCGAGACGGTCTTTTATTTCTTAATTTTTATCTTTTTAATTTGGAGGTTTTATTATAAAACTTTAACTATTCACATATTCGAGATTAACCTCTAATGTATACAAACCAAAGGTTACAAATTGTTGACATTCCAACTTTAGTCGACGAGCCGCCCATTTTTAGCAGACAGGTGAGAAACGTACTGGCTGTACTTTTGCACGATCAATCTCCGCCCCTTGCAATTGGCTTATACGGGCCAGCAAGAGACATTATCGATACCGTGTTTATGACACGCTATTGGCTTGCTCTTGATTCTGTTCTAGCAGCTGTTAGATTAAAACTCCTCATGGACGCAAGGGATATCATACCAGTCTCCGCAACCCAAACGCGTCCCGGTCAAGAAGCAAGATTGCGCGATGCACTTATTCCCGTTCACCGTGCTTTTGAACTCAGTCTTTTTCAACTTTCATTTTGTGTGAACGCCTTAAATACATTGGGACTAGATGCGCAAATTGGGGATTTTCAGCCAATTCAACCGTTCGGTGCAATTAAAAATCGTTTTAACACGGCGAAGCTGATTACGCAAACTTTGATTGCCGTTTCTGCACAGCATCGAATCGCTTGTGTACACAAGCGATTCGATGAATGCAAATCACAATTACACTGAAGAGATTACCGCTCAATTAGGGCTACTCGATGTTGAGCATAGCGCGCTTTGGGATTTGTTTTACAATTGTGCGGAAACTGGCGATGTTTTCCATACTGACATGCCACTGACTGCTCGCCAAGACTGTGTGGCGATTTTGCAAGCTGCCAATCGTGCTTTACAGGTTGTAAGTGCCTTAACACCGAGCACATTTAACCAACAGCGAGACGGAATTCCGCTTACGGGTCGCCAATTGTTTGTTATTGCACCCATTGTTGAACTTTTAGGTCCAGAGATGGCCCAAACCATCGTTTGTGGTGATGTTACGTTAGCGGAAGCAGGCAGAGCTGTCGATAACTCAAATTTTTTAACAAATCCCAAGGGGTGGGAGCCTCCCGGCGGGGGGTTGGAGCCGGCAATGGGCTTGTTCATACACGTCGATAATCGTTTTAAAGCCTTGGACGTTGTTATTGAACGTAAAGATCGCTCGCTTTTAACTGGGCTGGGGTGGGCAGACAATCGGTTTTTAGAACGCATGGGGCAAGAGGTATCGGAGATTGCAAATCGTTTGAACGATCTATCTAAAGAACGTGTTACAGTGGTACAGCAATTGCCTGAGAGGGTTGAACAGGTACAAAACGTCCCTGAAAATAACCGTTTTGATGAAGTGAGAACTCAATTGGAACGGCTCAATAATGTTTTTCAAACAATCGCTTTTCAAACAGCACGTACTTCAAGTTCGAGAGAGGAGCAATTAGTCGACCTTCTACCGTTATTAGAAAGTTTTGCCAATTTTGCCCTTCATAGTCAGATTGCCGTGAGTCAACTGCTTGGCATAATGACAAACGTTCTACAAACAGGTGCTCTCCCCACGTTACGAGAAGTTGAAACAATCAATGAGCGGCTTAACGCCTCTCTTTTGTATAAAGCGATCGTTCTGAATAGCTTTATTGCTCTTGTACCAGCACAAGCAGCTATCATCAATAGGTTACCGACCTGTCCTCGTGTCAGGCGTCGAGAGTACCAACTTGAGCCTATCTTCATTAAACCCAAGACCTGTCGATACGCACCTTTTACCCTCGATTTACGAAGGTCTTGGCGGGCTGTTGGGTTGCCATTACCAATCGAACGACTACGGCCGTTTTTCTGTTGGCTTGGAGGCACTTCTAGATAAAGATCTTTTGCTTCATCCTTTGGGTGAACATTCTTGGAAAGATCTTCGATTTATTTTTCGAATCAAACTCGAACCAACTTTCAAATCTTCCGTGGCTCCTCCAGGTTTTGGATTTCACAGAACTTTTAACATTCACGCCAAGTCTTGGGGTATTGAACACGAGGAAACCTCTTCGTACATACGAGATATATTGAAGCTTAATTTCAATCTAGATCCGCTAAAATCTTTGAATTTACCAAAACTTGATGGATTCACGATTGGTACCTTAACTCGCCAATCTGACGAGCTTTTCAACCACCTTCCTGGAATTAGTCTATTGCAACAGGTTTGTGATCACAACGACGTTTACATAGCTCCAGTCTTCGGGCAAAGTGGTTCTAGTACAAGTAATAGCTTTAGTTTTAACTCCTCAATACATTTACCGTTCAAAATCCATCTCGGTGAAGCCAAATCAGACGTGTTAGACTCAAAGATGAACCTCATGGCCGCATCATCAATCCATGCTGACAATCTTGCTGAGCAAGTCGAGATCTTTAGACCTTTTAATCTCGTGAAGAGTGCGCGTGATACTTTCATTCTCGCACACTTTGCTTCGCTCGTGCCTACTGTTATCGTAGGGATCACCGGCGTAACTTTCCTTCTAGCGATTCGTCTCGATCGTCGAGATACCCACCCACTGGTCAAAGTTGTTCTTCGTTGCGTATTACTTGTTACATCATCTGCCTCTTTGTTCGCTGGCGGATTCGTTTTTGTTCATGTGATCGGAAACTTAATTTCTCGTCAATCGATATATTTCAAAATCGCGCCTCTTCGGAATCTACTCAAGGGGGGGAGATTTAATACTAGAAAGTTTCAACCCATCGATGGTTTTGCGAGATAAAAGCGAGAGTCTTCTCAATTTCGTGACCTTGGTCATGTGTCTGCGATTCGTACTGAACTATGCGTTCATTTTGGGGAATAAACCACCAACGCCTCTCATGATTCAGTTTATCACCGGTTTTGCGATCATTTATTATTGCTCACCCTTCATTCGAACTTGGGTTCAAACGGACGTTGAAGCCGTATAGACGAAAAAAGAAGTCCTTTCCGGGCCTTTGAAGGCCCTACGGAGTCCTTAGGGGGCTTTCACTCTTAATCGTCTGCAAGATGGGCCCGTGGTGGACTGTCTTGCAGGCCTTTTTCATTCCAAGGCCTTCTGGAGGCTTGGTTTTTTGGTTTTTGGTATAACCCGCCACCCTTTTCTATTATATATACACATTATTAAATAATTTTATTAAAAGGCTTCTTTACTGGTTTTAGTACCCTATACCTTATACACTTCCAACTCAGCGACTTTTGACGAGTAATGGTAGACAATATAATAAGCGTAGTGGTGTGTCATAGATGGTCCCCATCGGGAATCCTTGCCTTGCGATGTTATATGTCTATTTTTGCATGTAGCAGGACTCGAACCTGCGATGTCTCCGAGGAGAAGGCAGATTATGAGTCTGCTGCTTTCGACCAACTCAGCCATACATGCGTATACGGTGTGGATTCATTGTGTGAAGCAACCCCACAGGGCAACCCCAAAGGGCCGTTGCAAGCAACAGGGTTTGAAGGGACTTGAACCCTTGTCCCCGCGTGTCGGAAACGCGTGCTCTATCCTCTGAGCTACAAACCCGAGGTGCGTCGTTTCGCACCGCTTTGCGAAACCGTGTTTCGGTCGCAAAGCGGGACACCCCCATCTTTATGCGTAGGTGCGAAGCCCCCTACGGAGTGCGAAGCAATCCCACAGGGCAATCCCCAAGGCCCTTCTTACGGAGCACCTTGTATCAATAGATTTTACGCGTCCTCACGTTGGCTCATTTTTAACCAGTTTACGGCTTCGATATAATTTGTGGGTGCGAGACGAATTGCTTCTTTCCAATAATCAGCTGCCTTATCAAAGAGTAAACGTGCAATCTCGGGTTGGCCCTGTTCAGTTGCTTGTTCCCCTCGGAAATGGTAAATTACCGCGATATTGTTTAAGGCTTGTGGAAGTGACGGGTTGCGTTCCAATGCTTGGTAGTAGTAGGCAAGGGCGCGTCCGTGCTCCCCATTACTCGTGTGAATCAATCCGATGTTGTACAGAATATAACTGCGGTCGTATGCGTCTGTTTCATAACGCATCGCTTGGTAATAATTTTGTAAAGCTTCCGCATAATCCCCAGCTGATTGCGCAGACATACCATCGCGATAGTACATAAAAGCTTGTTTCTCGCGTTGTGATGTTGGCAAAACTTGAAGCAAGATATCTGCGATAACAGTAAAGGTTTTATCAATGAAATTATCATTTCTTTGTGCCTTTGGCATAGCTGTGCTCCTTTGCGAAACCGTGTTTCGACCAAAAACTTGATGGATAGTGAATCTGTGTAAAAAAACACACCCTTTTCGAAGGCTTTACGGCGGTGCGAAGCCTCCTATAGATGTGCGAAGCCTCTAAAGGGTGCGTAGGTGCGAAGCTTCCACAGGGCAACCCCCAAAGGGTTACCTTAAAGGGTCCTACATTTAGTATATACGGTTTTGCACTAAATTCCAACTTCTTTTTGTTGACTCATTTGTTCTTTTGAAACATTCTTGCTATAATATAAATTATTAATGGGCTTGTAGCTCAGTGGACTAGAGCACACGGCTACGAACCGTGGAGTCGGGGGTTCAAATCCCTCCTGGCCCGATTAACAAAGTGTTTTTTTGAACTGCGCTGCGCGAAGCGCTTCGCGCAGCGCAGTTCAAAAAGTCTTATCTTATCCGTATATGGGCTCTTTTACGGGCATTTCGTGCCTGTAAAAGCATATCGAACGAGGGAGTGTGAAACCGGCTTCGCCGAAGTCGAAACGGTTTGCGCTTTGCTTGTTTTTTTTTCATAGTGTCAGATTGACCTGAGGTTTTGTATGACTTTCTATTCTGCCTTTTTTCATTTTCCGTTACATACCCGTTGCGTAGCTGGTTGTGTCGCCGACCGACTCGGGTTGCAACAGCGACGCAACCGGCTACGTACGCAGATGGCCCTACACGCCACAAACGAGTCCGCAGGGCTCCGCTCGAGCGTTGAAACTGGGCGTGACCGATCACCTTCTCACGTAGTCGAAGAACCCGTGACGACGCGTACTATTGTTGTAACGTCTGGTAAGGGTGGGGTCGGAAAAACGACTGCGACAGCTAATATTGGGATGTCAATGGCCCGTTTGGGCTATAAGGTAGCTTTAATCGATTCCGATATCGGTTTGCGTAACTTGGATTTATTGTTAGGGTTAGAAAACCGCATTTTATATACAGCCATGGACGTCATTGATGGTCAATGTCGTTTAGACCAAGCTTTAATTCGGGACAAACGTTGGAAAAACCTATCACTTTTGTCGATTTCGAAAAACCGTCAAAAATATAATGTGACACAAACGCACATGGTGCAGTTAGTCGCACAAATTGCGGCAGCTGGCTATCACTTTATTTTAATTGACTGCCCGGCGGGGATCGACGTCGGATTTATCCATGCGATTAGTCCTGCGTCGGAAGCCATTATTGTAACAACGCCCGAAATTACGGCTATTCGTGACGCGGACCGTGTTGCCGGTCTACTCGAAGCCAAAGGCATTTATCAGGTAAAATTATTAGTCAATCGCGTGCGTGCTGAGATGGTGCAAACGAACGATATGATGTCGGTACGTGACGTGCAAGAGATGCTGGGCATTCCACTTTTAGGTGCGATTCCGGAGGATACACAAGTGATCATTTCGACGAACCGCGGTGAGCCTTTAGTGTTGAAGAAAAAACTCTCATTGTCGGGGATCGCGTTTGAAAACGCGGCGCGACGTTTAATCGGAAAACAGGACTATTTTCTAGATTTGGCAGCCCCTTACAAAGGTATCTTCCAAAAAGTACAAGATGCGCTTTTAGGGGGAAAACATTCATAAGCGGCAAAGCAGTCTTTTCGAAACCGTGTTTCGAGTTGCTTTGCACGTGCGACCTAGGCCCCGAAGGGCTCCACAGGCCCCGACGGGCTCCGTAGGGCCTTCGAAGGCCCGGAAAGGGCGTCGCCATCGCCTTCGGAGCGAAGCAACGAAAGAGATCTTTAATTTCCGTGGCTTTTTGTGGTATACTCTGAAGTAATGAACCATTCAGTTTTTTTACTTACAAAAAGGTTGAATGCGTTAAAGTAAGAAAGCAAAAAAAAAGTTTACAATAAAAATATCTATGGGATTACCTTGGTATCGTGTACATACTGTTGTATTAAATGACCCAGGTCGTTTAATTGCGGTGCACTTAATGCATACTGCCCTTGTATCTGGTTGGGCAGGTTCGATGGCGTTCTACGAATTAGCTGTTTTTGACCCGTCTGATCCGGTTTTAAACCCGATGTGGCGTCAAGGGATGTTCGTTCTTCCTTTCATGACTCGTTTAGGGATTTCACAATCATGGGGTGGTTGGACGATTAGTGGTGAAACAGCGACTAACCCAGGTATCTGGAGTTATGAAGGTGTTGCCGTTGCTCACATCGTGCTATCCGGCCTACTCTTTATGGCCTCGATCTGGCACTGGGTATACTGGGATCTTGAACTATTCCGCGATCCACGTACAGGAGACCCTGCACTAGACCTACCAAAGATTTTTGGTATTCACCTATTCCTATCAGGCCTGGCTTGTTTCGGTTTTGGTGCCTTCCACGTAACTGGCCTTTTTGGTCCTGGTATTTGGGTATCTGACCCGTATGGAATCACTGGTTCAGTACAACCGGTTACTCCGTCTTGGGGTGCTGACGGTTTCGACCCGTATAACCCGGGTGGTATCGCGTCGCATCACATGGCTGCTGGTATTCTTGGTGTTCTTGCCGGTCTATTCCATCTATGTGTTCGTCCATCACAACGCCTATACAACGGTCTACGTATGGGGAACATTGAAACTATTCTTTCAAGTAGTATTGCCGCAGTATTCTGGGCAGCTTTTGTTGTTGCAGGTACAATGTGGTATGGTTCAGCGGCAACGCCGATTGAACTATACGGCCCGACTCGTTACCAATGGGATCTTGGGTATTTCCAACAAGAAATTGAAACTCGTGTTCAAACAAGCCTTGCTGAAGGTAAATCATTATCTCAAGCATGGGCAGCAATTCCTGAAAAGCTTGCCTTCTATGACTACATCGGAAACAACCCTGCAAAAGGTGGTTTATTCCGTGCTGGTGCAATGAACAGTGGTGATGGTATCGCTGTAGGTTGGTTAGGCCACTCCGTGTTTAAAGACAAGGACGGCAACGAGCTTTTTGTTCGTCGTATGCCAACATTCTTCGAAACATTCCCAGTTCTTCTTCTTGATAAAGATGGTGTTGTTCGTGCTGACGTTCCATTCCGTCGTGCTGAGTCAAAATATAGTATTGAACAGGTTGGTGTTTCTGTAACGTTCTTCGGTGGTGAGCTTGATGGTGTTACTTTCAACGATCCAGCGACTGTTAAGAAATACGCTCGTCGTGCACAACTCGGTGAAGTTTTCGAATTTGACCGTGCAACATTACAATCTGACGGTGTATTCCGTACAAGTCCTCGTGGTTGGTTCACTTTTGGTCACCTTTGCTTCGCTCTGCTGTTCTTCTTTGGACACATCTGGCATGGTGCTCGTACAATCTTCCGTGATGTATTTGCAGGTATTGATAGTGACATTGATGAACAAGTTGAATTTGGTGCGTTCCAAAAACTTGGTGACCTTTCAACTCGTAAAGCGTAAGTCCAGTACTTCGAAGTACTTCTACAAAGTACGTCGCAGAGCTTTGTCTAATCACTTGATGTTTGGGTATCAGACAATCGTCTTGATACCCAAGACCTTCATAGTATATTTGAGGATTCTTTTTTATGGAAGCGTTAGTTTACACATTTTTATTAGTCGGAACACTTGGAATCATTTTCTTTTCCATCTTCTTCCGCGAACCGCCACGTATTATTAAATAACTTGTGTGGTAGGGGCGAAGCCTTTTCAGGGTCTTCGAAGGTCCTTCGGAGCCCCCACAGGGCAACCCTAAAGAGCCGCCTTGCGGTCGGTGGTTCTAATGACCGAGATCTGCCAGGCCAGGGGGTATACCCCTGGTCCCTGATAGTTATCTCAATCTTTCTACTTCTCAACGAACTTGATCGATTGTCGATTTTTTTTATAAAGTTACATTGTAAAGCGTTTACGAGGCCTTGCGAAGCCCTCTTAGTTCCCTCTGGGATGCGAAGCCCGTGCGTAGCCGGTGCGTAGCATCTCCGAAAGGCTTTTTGGGGCGCAAATCATCGTGTTGATTTTTCAGAATATTAATCTTCATGCTCTTCAAAAGGATCACGTAGATTTTTTGATGGTGGACCAAATCCAATATAGATTGAATACCCTGTAATACTTAAAAGGAGACACCATAAAAAAATGGCGTAGAAAAAAGCTGGACTTTCCATAAATGTATTTAGAATTAGAACGACTTGTGTTTTCTTTTCTTTCTATAGTACCCTATTAAGTAACAAAACAAAAAGTATCTCGTATGTCGTTCGCTTAGAACGAAAGAAGCGAGATATTTTTCTTGTTCTGACAGAAAGTAAACTCGTGTTTCTTGGACATTTTAAACTATGGCTACAGGATCAACTGCCAAAGGCAGAGCAGCACAAGCTGCAACAAAAGATACAGCAAAGGTAACGGCTTTAGGGACATTATTAAAACCACTAAACTCAGAATACGGTAAAGTAGCTCCAGGTTGGGGTACGACTGTTGTTATGGGTGTCTTCATGGCCCTATTCGCTGTCTTCTTAGTAATCATCTTAGAAATTTATAACAGTTCTGTTCTATTAGACGAGATTAAACCGGTGTTCTAATATGGCTCTTTGGGGTTGCTACGCACCGGTTATGCACGGGCTCCGTAGGGCCCTGAAAGGGCTTCGTACCTCTTTATGTAATCAGGCGCCCATGTGGGCGCTTCTGAGCTCATGCACACCTCTGACGCTTTACGCTTCGCAGGCGACACGCAACGAGCTCAGTAGGACTCGAACCTACGCTAGATGCTTAGAAGGCACCTGTCCTATCCGACTAGACGATGAGCCCATACTAATGTAAACTACTAACAAGATATATTTTTAATGTGCGTTGAGTCAAACAAATCAACATTATTAAAAAAAGGAGTGATGTCTGAGTGGCCGAAGGAGCCCGATTGCTAATCGAGTGTACATTTTTTGTACCGAGGGTTCGAATCCCTCTCACTCCGTTGATATGTTTTTACCAGTGCTCCAAAACCAATCGCTCTATTTTCTTTTTTCTTTCTTTAGGGTAAGGCTGGGTGTCGGCTTCGTGGAACTGGCCCTGAGGGGGCTTTGCACCTACGCACGGGCTCCGTAGGGCCTTCGAAGGCCCTGTGGAAAGGATTTCGCACCTGCGCCGAAGCTGAAGGGCGAGAGATTGACTGGAGTTTGGAATCTGCACTAGTAAATTAAGCAGCTTTTTCGTTTCCAGCTGTTTTTACATAAAGAATTAGTAAAAATGCTGTTGGAATAATGATGAATAAAGCTGTCGCCATTAGGCCAAGAATATTAACTTCCATTGTAATCTCCAAGTGATAGCCCTTTTATAGGTCTAATGCCAATTGAACACATTCGGCATTAGTTTGGGTTATATGTATGATAGGTTGTTTATATTCTATTCGATCAATAGGACGTAATTCAAGTCCGAAGCCCATCGGAAAAGTTTTAATATAGCTTTTTCGCGAGCTATCTGGCTTCACCTTCTGGTTGCCTTTTGGGGTTGCGACGCACCCTTTGGGGTTGCGACGCACTTCGTAGGGGGCTTCGCACCTACGTACCCCTTTCTATTCTATTTTTTGAATTTATTAACTTACCACAAGTTAAATATACATTGGTTTTTTTACACTGGGCGACTACTATACTAAGTAGCAAGAGAAATTACTTTTGTGAAACCACGTTCTTCTTCGAGGATCAGGCCTACTTTTCTTTAATTTTTTACCTTATGACTGCTATTTTAGAACGTCGCGAACGCGCGACTCTTTGGGCTCGTTTCTGCGAGTGGGTTACTTCAACTGAAAACCGTATCTACATCGGTTGGTTCGGTGTTCTGATGATCCCTACTCTTTTAACAGCTGCATCAGTATTTATCATCGCTTTTATCGCTGCACCTCCAGTTGATATCGATGGTATCCGTGAACCTGTATCTGGTTCTCTTCTTTACGGTAACAACATCATTTCTGGTGCTGTTGTTCCTACATCAAACGCTATCGGTCTTCACTTCTACCCAATCTGGGAAGCTGCATCTCTTGACGAGTGGTTATACAACGGTGGTCCTTACCAACTAATCGTATGTCACTTCTTCCTAGGTGTTTGTTGCTACATGGGTCGTGAGTGGGAACTTTCTTTCCGTCTTGGTATGCGTCCATGGATCGCAGTTGCTTACTCTGCACCAGTTGCAGCAGCTACAGCTGTATTCATCATCTACCCAATCGGTCAAGGTTCTTTCTCTGACGGAATGCCTCTAGGTATTTCTGGTACTTTCAACTTCATGATCGTATTCCAAGCTGAGCACAACATCCTTATGCACCCATTCCACATGCTTGGTGTAGCTGGTGTATTCGGTGGTTCATTATTCTCTGCTATGCACGGTTCACTAGTAACTTCTTCACTTATCCGTGAAACTACTGAAAACGAATCTGCAAACGAAGGATACAAGTTTGGTCAAGAAGAAGAAACTTACAACATTGTTGCTGCACACGGTTACTTTGGTCGTTTAATCTTCCAATACGCGTCTTTCAACAACTCACGTTCACTTCACTTCTTCCTAGCTGCATGGCCAGTTGTAGGTATTTGGTTCACAGCTCTTGGTATCTCAACTATGGCGTTCAACCTTAACGGTTTCAACTTCAACCAATCAGTTGTAGACTCTCAAGGTCGTGTAATCAACACTTGGGCTGACATTATCAACCGTGCCAACCTTGGTATGGAAGTAATGCACGAACGTAACGCTCACAACTTCCCACTAGATCTTGCTTCAGTTGAAGCTCCTTCAGTTAACGGTTAATTGTAAGCTAACGTCTCGTTAGTCATTCCACGTTGCATGTCTTTTGATGTGGGAGTTTCTCCCACTCAAAGATATGTTCTTTTCCAATTTCTAGCTTCTTGACTTGCTTTTTTGCTGAGACATTGCTAGCATCTAATAAAGTGGATTTTTAAAGTATCTCCAATAGCTCAGCGGTAGAGCATTCGACTGTTAATCGATTGGTCGTAAGTTCAAATCTTACTTGGAGAGAAAAAAGAACATTTTTACCATCAACCATGTTGTTCCATGGAGCCGTTTTATGGCCTTTATGATTTTCAAAAACTTTGCGGTAAAAATTGCCAATGACCCCGTACAAATTGTGCTGTTAATTAGCCTTGTGTTTTGAGCCCATCTGATCTACGCCTTACGCGGAGTAGATGAGTCATACATAAATCAATAATTTTTGGCCTCCGAAGGCTCAATCGATCATCTCGCAACCCTTTTCCTGCCTGTGTAGATCTTTTGAGGAGCTTGCATTATAAACATATATATAGCCGTTTTTTTCGTATTTTAAGTTGCCCTTCGGAGGCCGAGATTCGGGCATTTTAGAAAAAAATCGGACCGTTTCTGCCCCAGGAAGTCTTTTCTTAGTTGCGGACCCTAGGCGCACCTTTTATCTCTGTTATTATATAAGACATAATGTCATTTACAAAATGACGATCTTTTTTTCTTACTCCCGGAGCCGCCCTTCAACGGCTCCTACGCAAGTAAGAAGCTGGTTTGTAGCCACGACCCCCGTTTTTGTTGCTACGCATCTACGGATGCGGAGGTACGAAGAGCCCAAAGGGTCTTTTCAGAGGGTCGGCGAGTCTCGCCGGGTAATTTGAGGGCAAAGTCCAGTTTAACGTATATATTTTGAGGAGATTCTCGATGACGATTCGTCCACCAGAGCGCGAAGCAAAAAAGGTGAAAATTGTAGTCGACGCGAATCCAGTAGAAACTGGATTTGAAAAATGGGCAAAACCTGGCCATTTTTCACGTACACTTGCAAAAGGTCCGTCGACAACGACGTGGATCTGGAACCTACATGCTGACGCGCATGATTTTGATAGCCAAACAAGCGATCTTGAAGAAATTTCACGTAAAGTCTTCAGTGCTCACTTCGGCCAATTAGGTGTCATTTTCATTTGGTTAAGTGGTATGTACTTCCACGGTGCTCGTTTTTCAAACTACGAGGCATGGTTAAGCGACCCTACGCACATTAAACCAAGTGCTCAAGTTGTATGGCCTATTGTCGGTCAAGAAATTCTAAACGGTGATGTAGGTGGTGGTTTCCAAGGTATCCAGATCACGTCAGGGTTCTTCCAACTATGGCGTGCAAGTGGTATCACGAGTGAACTACAACTGTATAGTACGGCGATTGGTGGTCTTGTTATGGCTGCTGCAATGTTCTTTGCCGGTTGGTTCCACTACCATAAAGCTGCTCCAAAACTTGAATGGTTCCAAAACGTTGAATCGATGTTAAACCACCATTTGGCTGGTTTATTAGGTTTAGGTAGTTTAGCTTGGTCTGGTCACCAAATTCACGTATCAATGCCAATCAATAAACTATTAGATTCTGGTGTTGATCCAAAAGAAATCCCACTTCCACACGAGTTTTTACTCAACCGTGAACTTATGGCGCAACTTTACCCGAGTTTCGCGAAAGGTCTTGCACCGTTCTTCACTATTCATTGGGGTGAGTATAGTGATTTCTTAACGTTCCAGGGTGGTCTAAATCCCGTAACCGGTGGTCTATGGTTAAGCGACCAAGCGCACCATCATCTAGCGATTGCCGTTCTTTTCATTGTTGCGGGTCATCAATACCGTACAAATTGGGGAATTGGTCACAGTATTCGTGAAATTTTAGAAGCACACCGCGGTCCATTCACTGGTGAAGGACACAAGGGTCTATACGAAATTTTAACGACTTCGTGGCATGCACAATTAGCGATTAACTTAGCCCTCTTCGGGTCATTATCGTTAATCGTGTCTCACCACATGTATAGTATGCCCCCATACCCATATTTAGCGACTGATTACGGTACACAACTATCATTATTCACGCACCACATGTGGATTGGTGGTTTCTGTATTGTTGGTGCTGGTGCACACGCGGCGATCTTTATGGTACGTGACTACGATCCAACAAATAACTACAATAACTTACTTGACCGTGTAATTCGTCACCGTGACGCCATTATTTCGCATTTAAACTGGGTGTGTATTTTCCTAGGCTTCCACAGTTTCGGTTTATACATTCACAACGATACAATGCAAGCCCTTGGTCGTCCGCAAGATATGTTCTCGGATACAGCGATTCAGTTACAACCTGTCTTTGCACAGTGGATTCAAAAGACACACTTTGCCGCTCCACAACTCACTGCACCGCACGCGTTAAACGCGACAAGTGTAACTTGGGGTGGTGACGTTGTTGCCGTTGGTGGTAAAATTGCGATGATGCCGATCCCTCTCGGAACGGCTGACTTCTTAGTTCACCACGTGCACGCTTTTACCATTCACGTAACGGTACTAATCCTGTTAAAGGGTGTGCTGTACGCTCGTAGTTCTCGCCTAATTCCAGACAAAGCCAACTTAGGTTTCCGTTTCCCGTGTGACGGTCCAGGTCGTGGGGGTACGTGCCAAGTTTCCGCTTGGGATCACGTTTTCCTTGGTCTATTCTGGATGTACAACGCATTATCAGTAACAATTTTCCACTTTAGTTGGAAAATGCAATCTGACGTATGGGGTACTGTAAGTGCGAACGGTGTATCACACATTACTGGTGGTAACTTCGCACAGAGTGCAACAACGATTAATGGTTGGCTTCGTGACTTCCTTTGGGCGCAATCATCTCAAGTTATTCAATCGTACGGTTCAGCTCTGTCTGCTTACGGTTTAATCTTCTTAGGAGCGCACTTCGTTTGGGCATTTAGTTTAATGTTCTTATTCAGTGGTCGCGGTTACTGGCAAGAACTTATTGAATCAATCGTTTGGGCTCACAACAAACTGAAAGTAGCTCCGGCTATTCAACCGCGTGCTTTGAGCATCACTCAAGGGCGTGCTGTTGGGGTGGCTCATTACTTATTAGGTGGTATCGCGACAACTTGGTCATTCTTCTTAGCTCGTATTATTGCGGTAGGATAGTCAATTGTTTTAGTTGTTTAAACTGGGTTTACCGGTTTACCGGTTTACCCGTTTTCCACAGTGTGCGTCCGTGCGAAGCCTGCGAAGCACTTCAGAACGCGAATCGATGTAGGGCCTTCGAAAAAGGTCTTTGGGTTACTACGCACAGCCCGGACAGGAATCCGAAGGGCCTTCGAAGGCCCGGACAGGGCTTCTTGGGGTTACTTTGCACGTTGCTTCGCGCCTTCGCCGTGATGCACACTTAATACACTCAATGGAGGAATTATATAAACTATGGCAACAAAGTTTCCAAAGTTTAGCCAAGGTCTTGCTCAAGATCCTACGACTCGTCGTATTTGGTACGGAATTGCCACTGCGCATGACTTTGAAAGTCATGACGGTATGACAGAAGAAAATCTTTACCAAAAGATTTTTGCCTCGCACTTCGGCCAATTAGCTATTATCTTTTTATGGACTTCCGGGAACCTTTTCCATGTCGCATGGCAAGGAAACTTCCCTCAATGGGTACAAGACCCGTTACATGTACGCCCAATTGCGCACGCAATTTGGGATCCCCACTTTGGTCAACCTGCAGTTGAAGCCTTTACTCGAGGCGGTGCAAGTGGTCCAGTGAACATCGCAACTTCAGGTGTCTACCAATGGTGGTACACAATTGGTATGCGTACAAATCAAGACCTATTCTACGGTTCTCTGTTTTTAACTCTTGGTGCAGGGCTTTTCTTATTTGCTGGTTGGTTACACTTACAACCGCAATTCCAACCCTCTTTATCGTGGTTTAAAAACGCGGAATCTCGTCTAAACCATCATTTAGCGGGTTTATTCGGTGTAAGTTCGCTTGCTTGGACAGGCCATCTTGTACACGTGGCTATTCCAGAATCTCGTGGTCAACACGTACGTTGGAATAACTTCTTAACATCGTTACCACATCCGCAAGGGTTAACACCGTTCTTCACGGGAAACTGGGCTGCCTACGCACAGAACCCGGATACTGCAGGGCACCTGTTTAACTCGTCGGACGGTTCAGGTACAGCTATTTTAACTTTCCTTGGTGGGTTCCACCCACAAACGCAAAGTTTATGGCTAACTGATATGGCTCATCATCATTTAGCCATTGCGGTTGTTTTTTTAGTTGCTGGTCACATGTACCGTACAAACTTCGGTATTGGTCACAGTATGCGTGAAATTCTTGAAGCGCACACTCCGCCAGCTGGTGGTTTAGGTACGGGACACAAAGGACTATTCGATACTGTAAACAACTCGTTACACTTCCAACTAGGGCTTGCTTTAGCAAGTGTTGGTACGATTTGTTCGATGGTTGCGCAACACATGTACTCGTTACCGCCGTATGCGTTCTTAGCGCAAGACTTTACGACGCAAGCGTCTCTGTACACACATCACCAATACATCGCTGGTTTTATCCTTTGCGGTGCTTTTGCACACGGTGCAATTTTCCTCATTCGTGATTACGATCCAGAAGCGAACAAAGGGAACGTATTAGCACGTATTCTTGACCACAAAGAAGCGATCATCTCGCACTTAAGTTGGGTAAGTTTATTCTTAGGATTCCACACGCTAGGTCTGTACGTTCACAACGATGTTATGCTTGCTTTCGGTACGCCTGAGAAACAAATTCTGATTGAACCGGTTTTCGCACAATGGATTCAAGCTGCCCAAGGTAAGACAATGTACGGCTACGATCTATTGCTGTCTGCATCATCAAGTCCAGCCTTCAACGCGGGCCAAACTTTATGGTTACCAGGTTGGTTAGACGCGATTAATAGCAACACAAACTCGCTTTTCTTAACAATTGGCCCTGGTGACTTCTTAGTTCACCACGCGATCGCGTTAGGTTTACACACAACAACGTTAATTCTTGTGAAAGGGGCTTTAGACGCACGTGGTTCAAAACTAATGCCAGATAAAAAAGATTTCGGTTATAGTTTCCCGTGTGACGGTCCAGGTCGTGGGGGTACGTGTGATATCTCTGCGTGGGATGCTTTCTATCTTGCTGTTTTCTGGATGTTGAACACGATTGGTTGGGTTACGTTCTATTTCCACTGGAAACACCTTGGTATTTGGCAAGGAAACGTGAACCAATTTAACGAGTCATCAACGTACATTATGGGTTGGTTACGTGACTACTTATGGCTAAACTCTTCTCAACTGATTAACGGCTATAACCCGTTCGGTATGAACAGCTTATCTGTTTGGGCGTGGATGTTCCTTTTTGGTCATTTAATTTACGCAACTGGTTTCATGTTCCTAATCTCATGGCGTGGTTACTGGCAAGAACTTATCGAAACACTTGCTTGGGCGCATGAACGCACGCCTTTAGCGAACCTTGTTCGCTGGAGTGACAAACCCGTCGCTCTTTCAATCGTACAAGCTCGTGTTGTTGGCCTAGCTCACTTCTCAGCAGGCTATATTTTGACGTACGCCGCATTTTTAATCGCTTCAACAAGCGGAAAATTCGGCTAACTCAGGTGACCGTCGGCACTGTTCGGCTCCTAGCCGGGCGGCTTCCGTCTTATACTTGACATGCCCGCGCGGCGCTTCGGCGCCTCGCTGGTGCAACTTAAGATAAAAGCTTCATCGCCAAAACAGACTCTATGACCAGGAACTTTAAACACTATGTTTATAGGATTATTAACGACCGACAACCAATAGAACGTGATTATTTTGGGGTTCGATCTTACAAATGTGATCTAAGAAACGATAATACTTTGTATAACGTTACAAACCCGCACCCGCCTGATTGGTTTTCCAAAAAAAAATCATTAGAGTTTATAGCGATTACGAGGAAGTTTTAGCTTTCACGACAAAACTCTGCACGTATTTTAAGGTTGACGATAACCCCATATTTTTAGAGGTCGTATAAAACGAAAGACACATTGCCAGTTACTGGGTATCAAACCTAGAGCCAGCACTCCAAAGAATCTCTGAAAAATCCGTAAAGGGCTTCTAAAGACTTCTAAAGTCTTTTCATCCCTGTTAATCTCCCTTAATTGCCAACGGCAGCACGGATTTGCCGTTGGCGCCTGAAGGATTTTTATAAATACAATTTAATGGATTTACATTTTATGTATTCCAAGGAAGACCTCCGACGCGCAATGAAAAGAGGGGTGATACAAAAGCTACCATAACATGATTTTTACTGGGATAGTAAAAACTTTTAAGCCGAATATAGTACTATTAGTTTTTGTCCTATTCTCAGTAGAATTGTCATGGCAAGTAAAACTATACAGCTGATCTAAGCACGTTTACTTTGTCTTTTTTGACAAGGGAATGTGTTCAAATCTTCTGTTGAGATTGAGGTATTTCATTATCTATGATGATTGATGCTGTTAAATATCCGATATTAACGGAAAAGTCCATGCGACTTATCGATTCAAATCAATACACGTTCGATATGGATGATCGCTTAACAAAAACGCAAATTAAACAAATCGTCCAAGAATTGTTTAAGGTATCAGTCGTTGCCGTTAATACACATCGTCCACCACGCAAAAAACGTCGTGTTGGGACACGTCAAGGCTTTAAATCGTCTTATAAACGTGTCATTATTACTGTAAAAGCGGGTGAAACAATTGAATTAATACCAAGTTAAGCGAAGATACACATTCGCCTTGTGTTTTATGTTCTACACCGCTCTTTTGGAAAAGGGTTGTATCCTTTTTTTTATCACAAAAAACTATGGGAATTCGTTTTTTTCGATCATTAACGCCCGGTACTCGTAATTGTTCAGTATCGGATTTTAAAGAATTAACAAGTGGAACGCCCGAAAAGTCACTTTTAGTGTCGCGTCATCGTGCTGCCGGGCGTAATAACCGTGGTGTTATTACGAGTCGTCATCGTGGTGGTGGTCACAAGCGTTTATACCGTATTATCGATTTTAAACGCCGTAAACTTGGCATTCCGGGGAAAGTTGTCGCTGTGCATTATGACCCAAACCGTAATGCGCGCCTTGCTTTAATCCATTATCAGGATGGGGAAAAGGCCTACATTTTATACCCGCGCGGTTTAAAGATTGGCCAAACTATTCTTGCCGACGTAAACGCACCACCCGTTATCGGGAACGCGCTACCACTGCAAAGTATGCCTCTAGGTTCTGACATCCATAACGTGGAAGTTACACCAGGTATGGGTGGACAATTAGTACGCTCTGCGGGAACGGTGGCCCAGTTAGTGGCGAAAGAAGGCATGTATGTTACGTTACGTCTTCCTTCTGGGGAAGTTCGTTTAGTACTACAGTCTTGTTGGGCAACGCTCGGCCAAGTCGGAAACGTCGATGCGATTAATCTCACAAAAGGGAAAGCTGGTCGTACTCGCTGGCTCGGGAAACGTCCACATGTTCGTGGTGTTGTTATGAACCCATGCGATCACCCACACGGTGGTGGTGAAGGCCGTGCGCCAATTGGTCGTACTCGCCCAGTAACACCTTGGGGTAAACCGGCATTAGGGCAACGTACACGTACAACAAATCGTCCAAGCAGTAAGCTTCTTGTCCGTCGCCGTAAATAGGTTGAAATGGTTCTCCATTTTATTTGTATTTCGGTTTCGTTAAAAAGTTGTTTTATTTTGGAAAGGAGAACACAAATATAATGTCACGTTCATTGAAAAAAGGGCCTTTTGTCGCGGCTCATCTATTGAAAAAGGTTGAACAATTAAATTCTCAAGGAGAGAAGCGCGTTATTGTGACATGGTCTCGAGCATCGACAATTGTTCCGCCAATGCTTGGTCATACGATTGCGGTACATAATGGTCGTGAGCATATACCGGTCTTTGTTACTGAATACATGATCGGTCATAAACTTGGTGAGTTCTCACCAACACGAACATTCCGCGGTCACGTGAAAAAAGACAAAAAAGCAAAACGCCGTTAATTTATTATCAAGAACTCTTTAAGAGTTTTTTGTATCAATCATTTATTTTTTATGGGACAAAAAGTACATCCATTAGGATTTCGATTAGGCTTTACTCAAGATCACCGATCACACTGGTATGCCAAAAAGTCGCTGTATCCTCTTCTCGTACTCGAGGATCGTTTTATCCGCGACCATTTTCAAACAAACTTTTCGGATGCTGGCCTCGTAAAAGTGGATATCTCGCGCAAAGTGGACCATGTCCATATTGAGTTATCTGTGGGTCGTCCAAAAGCTCTTGTAGGATCACGCGGACAAAACCTCGAAGAAGTACGAGTTAAACTTTTAGAAACATTAAAGCAATTCCGTCTTCAATCGTGGACAAAAGAACAACGTATCGCGAATGGGGACCCCCGTGTAACAATGCAAGTACTCACAGTACAAAATACGAGTTCTTATGCTTCATTATTAGCAGATGATCTTGCTGACCAACTTGAAAAACGTATTCCATTCCGTCGTGCGATGAAAACGGTTTTACAGCGCGCGGAACGCGAAAACGTTCCGGGCATTAAGATCCAAGTTTCGGGCCGTTTAAACGGTGCAGAAATCGCCCGTACTGAGTGGATTCGTAAAGGCCGTGTACCGCTTCAAACATTAGACGCAAAGGTTGATTACCGCGCTCGTACTGCGAAAACAATTTACGGGCTGTTAGGGATCAAAATTTGGCTGTACCAAGGAATGAAAAATGAGATCTCGGCGAAGACTTTAACGGCTGCTGAAGCGTAGTTAAACTTCGATGAGTTTGTTACTCGAATGAGGAATTTTTTATGTTAAGCCCAAAAAGAACAAAATATCGTCGACACCATCGTGGACATATGCGTGGGAAGGCCTATCGAGGTAGTACTATCGCATATGGCGATTTTGCATTACAAGCTTTAGAACCAAGTTGGGTAACCGCACGTCAAATTGAAGCTGGCCGTCGTGCAATGACTCGTTATTCGCGTCGAGGCGGGAAATTGTGGATTCGCATTTTTCCAGATAAACCAGTAACAAAACGACCTGCCGATACACGTATGGGTTCTGGTAAAGGTGATGTAGAGCGTTGGGTTGCTGTTGTAAAACCAGGAAAAATTTTATACGAGATGCAAGGAGTTTCAGAGACTGTAGCACGCTCTGCCATGCGCATTGCTGCTTACAAAATGCCAATGAAAACACAATTTCTTGTGCGTTCGGTAGTCAAAGAGCCCGCTCGTGTTAATTAGTAGAGGAGACCTTATATGATCCAACCTCAAACGTATTTAAACGTGGCCGACAATAGCGGCGCACGTAAATTGATGTGTATTCGGGTTCTTGGTCGAAATCAAAACCAAGTAGGTTCCATCGGAGATGTGATCATCGCCGTTGTGAAAGAAGCCTTACCGAATATGCAATTGAAAAAATCGGAAATTGTCCGTGCAGTGATTGTACGAACATGTAAAGGGCTTCGTCGTGAGAATGGTATGAGTATCCGTTTCGATGATAATGCAGTTGTTATTGTAAACAAAGACGGGAACCCACGTGGAACGCGTGTTTTTGGACCAGTAGCTCGCGAATTACGTGATCGTCAATTTACGAAAATTATTTCTCTTGCCCCAGAGGTAGTGTAAATCACCCTTCGAGGTTTTTTGTATGATGAAACAACGATTAAAACAAATGTATAGTGAAAAAATTGTTCCATCTTTAATGGAACAATTTAATTACAAAAATTCTTTACAGGCTCCTCGCCTTGAAAAAATTGTCATTAATCGTGGACTTGGTGACGCGTCACAAAACGCCAATCTGGTAGAACCTTGCTTACAAGAGTTAAGTACTATCGCTGGCCAAAAGGGTGTTGTCACGCGCTCGAAAAAAGCGATTGCCGGGTTTAAACTACGTGAAAAGACACCAGTGGGGGTAACCGTGACACTTCGTGGGGACCGCATGTATGGGTTTTTAGATCGTTTAATTAACTTGGCTCTACCACGAATCCGCGACTTTCAAGGCATTTCTATGAAGAGTTTTGATGGTCAAGGTAATTACAGTTTTGGCTTAAACGAGCAATTAATGTTCCCAGAAATCGAATATGATAAAATTCAACAAATTCGAGGGATGGACATCTCAATTGTTACAACGTCAAAAAATGACGTTGAAGGTTTTGCTTTATTAAAAGCATTTGGTATGCCTTTTAAACAAGTTTAAACGTATAGCAACCCTTTTCTATGTGAGGAACTCATTTAACTATGTTTAATGATACCATTAGTGATGTGTTGACTCGAGTTCGTAATGCCGGCATGGTAAAAAGTGCCACAGTTCGAATCCCCCTAACTCGTTTGAGTCAACAACTATGTCAAATCTTAGAGAAAGAAGGATACATCGCATCTTTTCAGCGTGAAGGTGATGCGACAAACGATTCTGCCTTTCTTTCGATTCATTTAAAATATTCGGGTCCACAACGTAAACCTTGTATTACAAATTTACGTCGTATCAGTACGCCCGGACTTCGGATTTACACAAATGCTCAAGACATCCCCAAAGTTCTTGGAGGTATGGGTATTTTGATTCTTTCGACGTCTAAAGGTCTTATGACTGATCGCGAAGCCCGTTATCGTCGTATTGGTGGTGAGATTGTTTGTTCTGTTTGGTAATTCAAAACGAATGCAGTCATTCATCATCGATAATTTTGTGTGAGGATGTGCATGCCAGACCAACAAAAAGAAGACCTCATTGATATGCACGGTGACGTGACCCAATGCCTATCCAATGGGTTTTTTCGCGTCAAATTAGAAAACGGTTTTGTTATTTTAGCTCATTTATCTGGCAAAATTCGACGAAATTCTATTCGGATCGTTCTGAACGATCGCGTGCTTGTCCAATTAAGTCCTTATGATCTAACTCGGGGACGTATTGTTTATCGATTACGAAAAAATCCACCGAGCCAACCACAACCTCCAACAACTTAGTCTTTCTAAGTGATAAGAGCGTTATATCTTAGTCAGAGAGAGTATGAAAGTACGTCCTTCAGTTAAAAAAATGTGTATTAATTGTCGTTTGATTCGTCGACGACGCAAAGTTCTTGTGATTTGTACAAATCCAAAACATAAACAGCGCCAAGGGTAATCACCTCATCTCGCCTCATGCAAAGCAACGTACAAAGCAAGTGCGAAGCAAGTGCGAGACCCTCATCATTTCTTTTGATCCTATGGTTAAATCAAATATTTCAAGTTCGTCGAAGAAACAAAAACGCAAAGTTTTTGAAGGATTCGCTTACATTCAAGCCGGTATGAATAATACCATTGTAACTATCACAAACCCGCAAGGTGACGTGATTTGTTGGGCTTCCTCAGGTGTTGTCGGCTTTAAAGGGTCGCGTAAATCAACGCCCTTTGCTGCTCGAGCAGCTGCAGCAGCCGCTGCAAAACAATCGATGACGCAAGGAATGCAACAAGTAAAAGTTTTAGTAAAAGGACCTGGCTTAGGTCGTGAAACGGCGATTCGTGGACTGCAAGACGCCGGATTACGCGTCATGCTCATCCGTGATATCACACCATTACCTCATAATGGTTGTCGTCCACCATCGAAGCGCCGTATCTAAGGAAGATAGTCTTCCCCCAAAAGTGAGGCAAAATCGGGATGCTTATGTTGATCAAAGAACAACTGAGCTTTTTCAAAGAGGAAGGGCATGAAAAATTTAATACTATCGTGTTTAGAATCTCGCGTTGAAGATGATGGTGTGATGTATGGCCGTTTTTTATTCGGTCCAGCTCCTCGTGGATTGGCGGTAACGATCGCGACCGCGTTGCGTCGCAGCTTACTTTCCGAAGTCGCGGGATTCGCTATTACTCATGTTGAATTTATTGGTGTAAAACACGAATATTCGACGCTTCCCGGCACCCAAGAAACTGTTCTTGATGTGATGCTGAACCTTAAAAAACTTATTTTTACGTCAACAACGAAAGTTCGTCGAAAAGCCGTCGGTTATTGCTCGGGCCGCGGTCCCGGTGTTCTCACGGGTCGTGATCTAAAGCTGCCTCCAGGGGTTCAATGTACAAACCCTGACCAGGTGATTGCCCACCTTGCCAATGATGGGCACCTTAGTTTTTCGTGCATAATCTCGACGGGGAAAAACTACGTGATACAAAGAGGGACGCTGACGAGGCGGGGACTTCGCGCACAGCGTAAACGCCAACAGAGCCAACCAGTGGTCGCCAGAGGTAATAACCAAAAACCTACCTCCGTTTTTTCCATTGATGCGGTATTTATGCCCGTTCTGCGGGTTAATTACCTTATTCAAAGTGACGAAGACGTTTTAGAGTTTCCACTCCGCTATAACAGTTTAGAGGTTAGCGAGCGTCTTGTTTTTGAAATTTGGACAAACGGTAACGTGACACCGCGCGAAGCTATCCACCAAGCCTCAACACAACTCATACGCCTCTTCTCGCTTTTTCAAAAATCGCGAGAACCGAGTGAATTGCGGATGTTATATCGAGCTCGCGCACACAAAGAGCAGATGAAACTGCTGAAATACGTTATGCTACACTCGGACCATCGTCACGTTTTACAATCACTCCCACCAAATCACTACCTGGCGATCGATATCGGTATTTTACCTATTTCGCCAAGTCTCTTTGTGACGCTTAAAAAGCGCAACATTGATCGGTTGGGTGATTTTTTGGATTTTACATACGACGATTTATCAAAGATTTCCGGCATGACGACGGAAGTCTTGTTTGAGGTGCTCTGTAGTTTACGATCGTATGGAATTCGGTTTTTACCGGACATACGGCGAGACAAATACATGTCGCCTTTTGAGTAACGCGTTAGTTGCTATTTTATATCTTGGAGGTTTTTTTGTGGCTCTTAAAAATCCTATACGTGCAACTGGGCGTCGAAAATCTGCGACTGCACAAGTCCTTTTCACGCCGGGTTCTGGGGATTTTCGAATTAATTCGAAACCAGCAAACGAGTATCTACAAAATGACTCATTTCTTGTCGCGTCTGTTCAAGGACCGTTAGATAGTGTTTCATTATCGGAATCGTTTGATATTCACGTACAAGTAGAGGGGGGTGGTCTTGTTGGACAGGCTATGGCTATTCGATTAGGTATAGCCCGTGCTCTCAATACGCTACTTCCCACTTGTCGTGCCGTTTTAAAAACGCGTGGTTTCTTAACCCGCGATGCTCGAGTAAAAGAACGTAGAAAATACGGGCTGAAAAAAGCTCGTAAAGCTTCACAATTCTCAAAACGTTAACCCGTTTTGCGCTTTGGGCTGCTTTGGATTATGGCCTGATTGGCCTTATCCCTCTAACTTTGTTTTTTTATTAAGTAATTCCTTTTCTCGACTCAAGAAAAATGGAAGCTTAATCCTTTCAAGAGCCTTTGAAGGAGGCCTCTTGAAGGCTATTGTGTACTTTTATTGATTGGAGTCTATTAATATGTCGGCTACTACAGATGAACTAATTGAAAAATTAAAGACGATTACTCTATTTGAAGCGTCAGAACTTGTTAAGCAGATCGAAGAAACTTTCGGCGTTGATGCGAGTGCACCCGTGGGTGGTTTCGTCGCGGCTCCGGCTGCTGGTGGCGCTGCGGGTGGTGGCGAAGCTGCAGAAGCGCAAACAACTTTTGATGTTGTTTTAGAAGACGTTGCAGCAGACAAACGTGTTGCTGTTTTAAAAGTTATTCGTAACTTAACAAGCCTTGGCCTGAAAGAAGCGAAAGAATTTACAACTTCACTTCCAAAGACAGTAAAAGAAGGTGTGTCTAAAGAAGATGCGGATGCTGCAAAAACGCAACTTGAAGAAGCTGGCGGTAAAGTAACCATTAAATAAGCCTGCGAGTTGCCTGCGAAGCGCTTGGGCCTACCGTTTTTTTGCGAAGCCGGTGCGAATGTGCGCTGCCGGGTGCGAAGCCCTTTCAGGGTGCGTAGCAGCCCCAAAGGGCAACGCGAGCGGTACCAGCGTCTTTTCTTGCGATAAACTATTTTTTATATACTTGAACCCACAAGGAGATTTTTGTTGTGACAACTACTCTTGAAGAGATGGTCCAACTCGGTTTACATTTAGGGCATCAAGCGCGTAAATGGAATCCAAAGATGGCGCCGTACATTTATGGGAAGCGCAACGGGACTCACATCATTGATATCGTCCAAACTGTTTCACAGTTGAAAGAAGTTTCGAAATTCTTAACAAAAGCTGCAGGTGAAGGAAAAACTTTCTTATTTGTAGGTACAAAGAAACAAATCAGTCAAATCGTTAAAGAAGCCGCGTTAGATTGTAATTCATATTACTTAACGCAACGCTGGTTAGGCGGGATGTTAACAAATTGGCAAACAATGAAAACATCTCTAGCGCGTTTAACTGAATTGAAAGTTCTCGAAAAATACGGACAATTTGACGCTATGCCGAAGAAGCAAGCCGCTCTATTACGAAAACAAATGGAACGTCTTGAAGCTTATCTCGGCGGTGTTGAATCAATGAAAAAGATCCCCGATGTTGTTATTATTATTGGTCAACCAGACGAACGGAATGCTGTTTTGGAATGCAAAAAATTAGGCATTCCAACAGTGACGCTTCTGGATACCGATTGTGACCCAACACTTGCCGATTTATTTGTACCAGCGAACGATGATTCGCCTGGCGCAGTGAAATTCTTATTACACGCGTTTGCCGACGCAATTTGCGAAGGCCAACAAAAGGTCCAAGAGAAGAAATCGATGAAATAAAAAGTCGGCCGCGTCCTATAAGTTGTTCGCGGTCTTGCGAAGCCCTTTCAGGGCCTTCGAAGGCTCTTTTTCGAGCCTTCGAAGGCCCGTTTTTAGGGAAGAGCCTCGTTTTTGTGGTTCTTCTCCGGCTACACACTGGCTTCGAAGGCCCTGAAAGGGCTTCGCACCTAGAAAGATTTTAAAGGCACAAAAGGGGTTAAAAGCCTGATTTTCTTTGTCTTTCTGGCGAAGGCCTTGACATAGGCGAAAAAAGGTTTTATATTCTAAGTGTTTGTGAATTTACAATATCAAAGAAACCTATCATTCGTGATACGGTTATGTACTATGTACTAGAATCTCTATTTTGGAGAGTTTGATCCTGGCTCAGGATGAACGCTGGCGGCATGCTTAACACATGCAAGTCGAACGGAATCAAGATCTCGGTTTTGATTTAGTGGCGGACGGGTGAGTAACGCGTAAGAACCTACCCCATGGAGAGGGATAGCCACTAGAAATGGTGATTAATACCTCGTATGCTGAGGAGTAAAAGGGATAAAACCCGCCAAGGGATGGGCTTGCGTCTGATTAGCTTGTTGGAGTGGTAAAGGCACACCAAGGCAATGATCAGTAGCTGGTCTGAGAGGATGATCAGCCACACTGGGACTGAGACACGGCCCAGACTCCTACGGGAGGCAGCAGTGAGGA